>Ga0315322_10003704_pt1 | contig 11752 bp, 8 predicted proteins | sample M110021515metaG_FD_203461 | JGI IMG/M metagenome (GOLD analysis project Ga0315322, IMG submission 203461) | Ammonia-oxidizing marine archaeal communities from Monterey Bay, California, United States - M1 100m 21515 | ecosystem: Environmental > Aquatic > Marine > Intertidal zone | place: USA... | reverse complement strand
AGGAAAGGCATCCGCATGGACTCTTCGTACATCCAGCGCTTGTCCTGGTAGTCGTGCTCGCCGAGCATGAATCCTTGGTCACCCGTGTAGATGATGACGGTGTTGTCCATTTGCCCGGTTTCCTCGAGGTGCTTGAAGAGACGGCCCAGGTTGTCGTCGATGCCCTTTACGCAACGGAGGAACTTTTTGAGGTAAGCGTTGTAGGCCAAGCGGGTGTTCTGTTCGTCGGTGTACTTGGCGGGATCGTAGTTTTCAGGGAATTCCTTGGGGAATCGTCCGGGCAGATCCCTCAGGTAGGATCGGCGGGGGTTTCGGTTGCCGATCGAGGTGCCGACGTGGGGGATCAATTCGTCCTTGTTACCGCGCGTCGCAAGGGATCCGAATTTTGGATCCCTTTTCCAAAGGGTTTCCGGTTCCGGGACATCGACATCGGCAAGAAAGGATTCGTAGCGCTCGGCATTCTCGAAATAGTCGTGCGGAGCCTTGTAGTGGTGCATCAGAAAGAAGGGCTTTTCCTTTTTACGGTCTTTGAGCCATTCGAGCGTCAGGTCGGTGATGGCGTCGGTCGAATGTTTGTCTGGAAAATCGATCAGGTTCTTTCCCCAAGGCTTTTCTCCGCGTATTCGGAAGGAGGGGCCGTGGTACTTTCCCTGTCCTGGCAGAACGCAGTAGTAATTGAAATCCTTGGGTTCGACCTTGAGGTGCCACTTTCCGATCATGGCTGTTTCGTACCCGGCTTTTCCCATTTCGATCGCAAGCATTTGCTTGCCCGGCATGACTCGTCCGCTCAGGTCAACGGCTCCGTTGACATGATTGTATTGGCCGGTAAGGACGCATGCCCGGGAGGGCGAGCAGATGGAGTTGGTGCAGAAGGCGTTTTCGAACAGGGCGCCTTCCTTGGCCAGTCGGTCCAGGTTGGGGGTCGGGGCGATCTTGGCGAGTCGTCCTCCGTAGGCGGAAATCCCATGGGCGGCGTGGTCGTCCGACATAATGTAAAGGACGTTGGGCTTGCGGGCTGCTTGAAGGCAGTTGGCGAGGATTAACCCGAGAATGGAATACAGGATAGGTTTCATAGTTGGATGGATACCCGAGGATTATCGGGCGGAGAAAAAAAAGATCAAGCGATCAGTTCGCGAATGACTTGTCCGCCGAATTGGCTGAGTTGCTTGTAGCGCCCACCGTGAAAGAAGGTGAGCTTGTTGTCGTCCAATCCGAGCAGGTGGAGAAGGGTTACGTGAAGGTCTCGTATGGGGTGAGCGACCTCGATGGCCCCTGAACCCAATTCATCGGTAGCCCCAACGATACTGCCCGGTTTGACACCTCCGCCCGCCATGAGGATCGTCATGGCTTGATTGTTGTGCCCTCGCCCGATGGCATAAACTCCGCCCCTCCGGTTGTTGTCAGGAGTCCTTCCGAATTCACCGAGCCATAGAACCAGGGTATCCTTGAGCATGCCACGGTTTTTCAGATCCTTGATCAAGGCGGTCATGGGTTGATCCACGCTCTTGATGCGGGCGGCATGGGCCCGTTCGAGATAGTCGTGACTGTCCCATCCTCCGGAGAAAATTTGTACGAACCGAACCCCTTTTTCGACCAGTCTGCGGGCCATCAGGCATTGTTTGCCAAATTCAGCGGTTTCCTTTTGGTTCAAGCCATAGGATTCCTTTGTCTTTTCCGTTTCTCCTTCCAAATCGATCACTCCGGGAACTTCCATTTGCATGCGGTAGGCCAATTCGTAGTTTTGCATACGGGATTCCAGTTCCTCGTGCTGAGGGTGCTTGGCCATGTGGCCCTTGTTGAGAAAAGCGAGTTCGTCGAGAGCTTCTCTTTGATGCCGCCGGGTCTTGTGGGAAGGAGCGTTGAGATCGAGGATCGGAGAACCGGTCGGACGCAAGCGCGTTCCTTGGTACTGTCCGGGAAGAAATCCGTTTGACCAGTTGCGTGATCCGCCTTGGGGAAGGGCGAGTTCCGTCATCACGACGTATCCGGGAAGGTTCTTGTTGACCGATCCTAAACCATAGTTAGCCCAAGCGCCGAGGGCGGGGTCACCGCCGAGCCGACTGCCCGTATTCATGTGAAAGAGAGCTTCAGGGTGGTTGAGAGACTCGGCGAAACAACCCCGATAGTTGCACAACTCGTCGGCCACCTCAGGCAGATGGATCCATTGATCGCTCATGTCCAAACCGGATTTTCCCACCTTTCGCGAACCGTAGGGACTTCCTACGAAAAACTTATATCCCTGTTCCAGAGTACCGGTTCGCTTGCTTTCGGTCTTGTGCAGAGAGTTAAGCTTGGGCTTGGGGTCGAAGGTGTCGACCTGGCTAGGGCCGCCCTCCATGAAGAGCATGATGACGTTTTTCGCCTTGGGTTCGTGCATCGGCTTCTTGGTTCCCCCCAGTTGCGGGGAGTCTTTTGCCATTAAATCGGTCATGGCTAGAGCTCCGAGAGAGGAGGTCAATCCGTAAAGGAAATCACGGCGGTTGAGCTCGGGAATGTAAAACGGGACTTTCATATCAGTATACGTACATAAATTCGTTGGCATTGAAAAGGACCAGACACAGATCTGCGAGAGCCCGAGTTCGAGCACTTACTTCATGAGCTTTCTTGTCGGCATGGTAGTTCTCGAAAGCGGGAAGGATTTCCTCGTATTCGAAAGGCAAGCCGGTCGCTTCCTCGACGAGGGAGCGGGTGATGGAGGTCGGGTAGGTGGGCTTCTCGGGTTCATGCTCGAGGTGATACCCTCGCATCTTCTCTACGTATTTCTCGAGCCTGTCCCATTCCTTCTTTTCCGGAACCCGCCCAAAAGCCAGTTGGACCACCCGCTTGACTTGCAGGTGAAGGCCTTCGAATTCCTTCTCCGAGCGGAGCGCCAGAGCGATGGCTCGGTCGTTCATCAAGTCACTGTTTAGCAGGCTGAAGGCTTGGGGGGTGACTGACTCGGCAACTCTTTGCTCGCAAGAGTCGTTCGGGTTGGGCTGGTTGAACAGTTCTAGAAAGGGGTCGGGTTGTCCGCGTACGCGGTAGGCATAAAGCGTACGCCGGTTTCTTTGTTTGGGAAAGAGGGAAGGCTGATAGGCGGGGGCGAGTGAGAACTGTATCATCCGGGGTTGGAGGGCTACCTCCATGTTGATTTCCGGCATGACTGGCAGACCCCCCGTATGCCGATTGAGCTCTCCTGTGCTCACGAGCATCCCGTCGCGTAATTCCTCGGCGGTTAGTCGGCGTGGTTCGCGGTAGGCAAGCAAGTGGTTTTCAGGGTCCTCGTTACGGAGCTTTTCGATTTCTGGATGTTCCGTTCCTTGACGGTAGGTTTCGGAGAGCATGATCAGTTTGTGGAGTCGCTTGAATTTCCAACCGTGATCGACGAAGTCAGCAGCCAACCAGTCAAGCAATTCAGGGTGGGTGGGCTTTTTCCCCTTGGCCCCGAAGTTGTTCGGGTTGCCGGCAAGGGGTTTGCCAAAATGCCTTTGCCAGACGCGGTTCACGATCGAACGTGCGGTAAGAGGGTTGTCCGGGCGTGCGATCCATTTGGCCAAGGCCAATCTTCTGTCCGAGTTCTCGTTGGTTATCAGATAAGGTTCCTTGGGGTCATCGGATGTTGATAGACCGAGGGCGCTCAGGACGCCTGGTTGAACGGGGTCACCGGGGGCTTCCAGTGCCCCTCCCGTGAGGATGCGCGATTGGGGAACGGGCTTGGCCTCAATTTTCCCGGGCATGCGCATTTTTCTGGCGTTTAGGGACTTGGGTACCGGTCCGTTGTAGACGGACTGAACCATGGGTTCATAGCGCTCCAGCCGGCGGGTCCAGATCCAATCGTCCTGGCGGCGCACCTTGAGCCTTCCTTGCTCGACGGGGCTCAGGCCGACGTAACGGGGAGGCTTTTCCTCGTCGGGCAAGCTTCTTCGCTTGTCCTCATTGAGGTATTTCTTGCCCCTCTGTTCATACCACGCTTTGGCTGCATCTTCCTGCTTTTCGAGGAGCCCATGGTATTTGCCCTTTGCGAAGTCGAGCATGCGCTGGGTGGCTTTTTTCCCCTCATTGAAGCCAAGAAGGTTCTCTTCTTTGGCAAAGGGGGCTGGTCGCTCCGCAAGTTGGGTTGCGGAAAAAGCGGCGTAGATTCTGTAGTAATCACGGGTGGGGAGGGGGTCGAACTTGTGGTCGTGGCACTTGAAACAGCGCATGGTCGTGCTCAGAAAAGTCTGCCCAACCGAGTTGACCACGTCATCGAGGTACAACTGGCGGGCTTGTGGCTTGAGTACCATGGCCGGGTCCCATGGTCCCATCCGCAGGAATGAGCTTGCTACCAGTAGTTGAGAATCCTTCTTGCCCTTGGGTTGTTCTTCCCAAAGTTCGTCCCCCGCAATTTGTTCGATGACGAATTGGTCGTAGGGTTTGTCGTGGTTAAAGGAGCGGGTCACGTAGTCCCGGTATCTCCACATGTTGGACCGTTCGTAGTCATTGGACAGTCCGGCCGTATCTGCGTAGCGGGCGACGTCGAGCCAATGCTGGGCCGAGCGTTCTCCGTAATGAGGGCTGTCGAGCAACCGGTCGATCAAGTCGGTCCATGCCTTGTCGGGATCCTTGTCCCAGGCAAGGCGAAATTGGTAGATTTCATAGGGGGTGGGGGGTAGCCCATGCAGGTCAAGGTAAGCCCGTTTGACCAAGTTCCGGAAGTGAGCGGCGGGTGCGGGCTTGATCTTTTCCCGGTTGAGCTTTGCCCGCACGAAGGCATCGACCGGGTTGAGGCCGGAAATGGGGACCTCCGGTTTTTTCAAGGTTTGGAATGCCCAAACGTCCTCGGGCTTGTAGCGCCTGTAGGTCCAATCGTCGGAAAGACCTCCGCTTGTCTTGACTAGCATACCATCGTCAGTCAGGGGTTTGGCTCTTTCTTCATCTAGATACTTTTTCCTTGTCGCTTGATCTGGCCAAGGAGCGCCGAGTTTAATCCATTTTCGGATCCACTCGATCTGTTCATCGGTCAAGCGGTCGTTTTCCTTCGGGGGCATTTCGTAGTCCTCGTCCTTCCACTCGATTGCAGTCATGATAAGACTTTCGTCGGGATGTCCGGGCACGAGGACTTTCAACGAGGTCTCCCCTCCGAACAACATGTCCTTGCGGGTCGAGAGGTCGAGGTCTCCCTTGGTCTTTCCCTCCTTGGCGCTGTGGCAGGCGATGCATTTGCTTTCCAACAAGGCATTGACCTTCAGGGAGAATAATCTTTCTCCCTCTTCCTTCTCGGTTTGGGCCAAGCCACTCAATGGAACCAAGAGGGCAAGCATTGCTGCTCGGGCATTCATATTTTCAGATAACGTTTTCCCCTAGGTAATAAAGGGCTTTTTCCAAGTCCTTGGCCAGAATTGCTTCTACGATCCGCTGGTGTTCGGTTGCGATGTCCTCGTACTTTGTCAGGCGCGAATATTTCATGATCATCCGCACGGACAAGCCGAGCCACATGGTTTCCAAATGAGAAGATGCTTGAGCGACCCAGTACCTGTGAAGAGCCAAGTCGCACTCGGCGACTCCGGGCAAGGAAGCTCGTTCGCAGGCTGAAGTGAGCCGCTCAAGCAAAAGCGAAAGTTGATGACGGTCGTTCTCGTCCATTTTCTTCATGAACTTCGAAAGACAGTGCTTTTCCAAGGAAAGGCGCATACTGGCAACCACACTGCGCTCCTCTTCCGACAAGGGGGATATTACTCGGACGCCCTTGTTCGGTTCATAGACCAAGGCTCCTTCCTGGGTAAGCCGGAGCAGGGCATCCCGTACGGGACCCCGGCTCGTACCGAAACGCTCGGCGAGTTTTTGTTCCCTGATCGGTTGGTCGAAATCGAGTTTCCCTGAGATCAAATCCGAACGCAATGCCTCGCAAATTGCGTTTCTCGTAACTTTTGGGCTATGGGATTGGGTTGTGATAAAACAAACAATTGACCCGATTTGACCTGTGGTCAATCAAGATTGTTAACAATTCGGGCAGGGGATCGAAGCCGGGATCAAGCGCGTCAAGGCTTGGGATTCTTCAAGGTCAGTTGGGAGTCCTTGCTCTCGGGCAGAACGAAGCGTGAGGAGATCGTGCCCGTCGCATAGTCCTTGATTTGCCAGACGTGACCAACGAACGAACTGATTTCCGAGTGGTCGCGGTGCCGTAAGGTTCTGCTTTGTTTGGGCTTCCCCTCGAAATCGATCCATTCGAGCACGATGCTCTTTTGGTTTAGGTTATGGAAATAGAGCCTGCTTCTCTTTCGGGAATAAGCTGACTTGATGACCGTTTTGTCGTCCTGCTTTACGGTCTTGATGACAGGTGAACCATCGGGTGCCAAGCTGACGAGACCCTTGTCGAAATCCTTCTTCCAACGGGCGAATCTTTTCGGCCAGACGAAGGGCTTTTCCTTTTTTAAGTCAAAGCCTTTCAGGTGAAGAGACCGTTTCTTACGGTCTTGAGGCCTTTGATAGCGCCAGTCGGTTTCACCCAGGATTTCCCCGATCAGTCGAGCTAGCCTTGGGTCGCTTTTCTTTAGCTCCTCACGCGTATCGATGAAGCCATGGTCGTGATCGTTCTCCCGGTTGGTATCAAACCATGACTGTACGCCTTCCGCCCAGTATTCGTAGACATTGGTCGAGGCATAAGTGCCTTCCCAAATTTTTTCCTTGGTGGCCAATTCAAAGCATTTGTCCAACCTGTCCTGAAAGTCGGGATGAACGAATACGATCGCCATTTGGTGCAGTGCATGGGCCAACTCATGGATCAGAATATTTTCCGTGTCGTAGGGATCCCCGGGTAGGCAGAGCAGGTTTTCCTCGCCACAGCTTACCGCCGGCCTCTCATGTGTGGCACCCAACCCCCGGGCTCTCTGATCCCAATAAATCGCGGGCTTTAGGTTGGAATGCTCGGGCACGTCGGTCGTATACTCGTCCCGAGCCATGATCACGAAACGGGTTTTGTTCTTGTTTAGACTTTCGAGCAGATCATCGCGGTTGCCGACCATCCTGCGGATTAGAAACGCCGCCTCCTTGAGGGCGAAGTCCGAGACCCGTTTTGAACCGAGCACGGAAAACCCTCCGACCGAAACCCGCTTTTGATGGGAGTCGTCCAATTCGAGGTATTCGCGCACTTCAAGGGGAACGGGGGTAACCTCGAAACCACTGTCCTTTGCGAAACCGCATCCGCAAAGCAAAAGCCCGAGGGCCGTAGAGAGTATTTTTCGAAGGGCTGGAACGTTCACCGGCTATTTGCGGAAGTACTCATGATCCTGCTTCCCTCCGCTCAGGACATACGCGAGCAGATCCATGATTTCGTCCTTCTCCATCATGTTGAGCAATCCCGGAGGCATCGGAGAAACGGGTGAGGGTCCCATGCTTTCGATGTCAGGGCGGTTTACGTTTGTTCTTTGGTTGGGGTTGTAGAGGTCGGTGTTCAGGGTTACCCGGTCCCCACTCAGGTTGACCACTACGCCAGTGTGGACGTCTCCGTTTTTCATTTTTACGAAGGTCGGTACGAATTGCTCGTTGATCTCCTTGCTTGGGAACATGATTTGTTCGAGCAGGTCGTGAGGGGAGTACCGCCCGCCTGAGCCCGTCAGGTCGGGGCCGTTCATCCCTCCCTTGTTCCCAAAGCGATGACAGGCGAAACACCCGCCTGCCGCGAACATTTTACGACCGGTTTGAAAGTTTCTCCCCTTGAGATCCTTGGATGCCGATCCACTCAGTTCCTCGAACTTCCATTGCTTGACAAAGGTTCTTCCAGCCATCGCTTGGGCCATGATCTCGGCGGGCGTCTTGGATTCGGGCTTCTTCTTGAGCAGGTCGCTCAGTTCCTTTTTCTCCTGTGCGCTCAGGCTTGCTACTGCGTCATTCCTGATGAACTCGATGAACTTCGTGAAACTGGCTCCTCCCCGATAGTTTGCCGCCTTGAGGAACCAATTGAAGTATTGGGTCCTTAGTTTCTTGTTCCATCCGGTTTTTAAGGTTCTCAGGGACCGGGCATATTCCATCTGCTCTTCTTGGGTGGGTGCATCCATGAGAAGCGCGATTCCTTTTTCGGCGACGGAAGGCGCTTCCAGAAAAGAAAGCGTCTCGCAGAGCAGCCAGTTCATTTCGAAATGTTCGTCAGGAAATCGTGGATCCAGTTGGCTGATGATCTTTTGAGCGGATTGCTTTTCGGGTTTTCCAAATCGGACCATGGCAACCTGGTAGGCTCGGACCAAGGCGAGTTGCTCTTCGCCATTGAGTTTGTCCCATTTGATTTGCAGGAGAGAATTTATGATTTTTTTGCCCATCTTCGAATCTACCGGTGGATCCGTTGGCTTGCGGTGAAAGGGATCGATCCCGGAAGCCTTGGTCAACGAGAGGAGCAGATTTACCCGTTTGCCGTTCTCTTTTTCCTTGAGGGCTCTCGAAGACCATTGCTTGACTGGCAAGCGTTGAACTGCCATCAGGGCGGCCCAGCGGACGAACCTGTCGGAGTGATCGACATGGGGCCAAGCCAAGTCCAGGGCCTTGGGGTTTGAGCCGACGTGCAACTTCTCCAGTTGGCGTCGGAGAACGGTCAGGTCGTTCGCCTTCGTTTTGTGGACGTAAGGCTTGGTGGGCTCCTTGCCTTGGTAGGTCACTCGATAGAGTCCGGACTGAACCTTGCGCCCTCCGATGACAAAGTACATGGCCCCATCTCCGGGGTGAATGATGGCATCGGCAACCGGCAGGGGGCTTCCCGTTATGAAAGTTTCCTTGGTACCCTTGTAGCTCGATCCGTCGCGCTGCATGTGTACGGCGTAAATTTTCCCCCAGCTCCAATCGAGAAGGTAGATTGCCTTTTGATACTTGTGGGGAAACTTGGCTCCGTACCCAAAGGTCACGCCGGTGGGAGATCCTGGGCCTATGTTGATGGCAGGAGGCAAGGTGTCAGGGTAGAACTCGGGTCGCTTGCCAGTTCCGTTCCGCCAACCGTACATCGAGCCACTTGTGACGTGACAGATCCGGGTGGGCCGGTACCATGGGGTGTTGATATCGTATTCCATGTCGGCGTCGTAGGTAAATAACTCGCCATCCAAGTTGAATCCCCCATCGAAGATGTTACGGTAGCCCGTAGATACGATCTCCCACTCTTTGCCGTCGGGCGACATCTTGTAAATGATGCCCGCGGGAGCCAGTCTTCCCCGGTTGTGACCACGCCCGTCGGGCATGCGGGGGAGGAGGTGGTCTTCTCCCCAGTCTCTGGGGACGCGTGAGGTTTGGGCTTCCGTAGGGGTAGTGTTGTTCCCTGTGATCAAATAAATTGATTTCTTGTCCGGGCTCAGAATGAGAGCGTGAACGCCGTGGTCGCCCCGGGCTTCCATGCCTCGAAGCTTCTCGACCTTGTCCAGTTTGTCGTCCCCATTTGAATCGGTCAGTTTGTAAACCCCGCTTTCCATTTTTCTTTCGTAATCGTTGACCGCGACGTAAAGGGCGCCGAATGCCCAAAGGAGACCGTTGGCTGCCCGAATATCGGCGGGAACTTTTTCAATCGTTGATTCGTCCAGATTCTTTCCCTCCTTAGGTACGGGAAAGCGGTACAGTCCACCGAATTGGTCACTTGCAATGATTCGGTTTTTGTCGTCCACGCAAAGATTGACCCAGGAGCCCAGCTTTCCCTTTGGAACGGTGTGGAGAAGTTCGACCTTGAAACCATCCTTTGCGGAAATGTTTTCGATCGAGGTTGCTTCGTTCTGAATTTGGGCAGTTGAACGGGCCGTGAGGCTTGCCATGAACAGTACGGGGATGAGATATGATTTTCGCATGGTGAAAAAACTATTGGTATTTTGTATTTAAATCAACGAGCTTCCCAAGCCTTCGGGAATTTATGAATCAGGCAACCCGAAGATTGATTCGGATGCCTGCTTTCAAAAGAAAACGTCGTTACACGGGTCTTTCTTACACCGAAACTTTCCTTGGCACTTGCGTTGCCTATTCTTGCCGGGGATAAAATGCCTGTCGTAAGGTTTCTTTGTTATTGATGGAACTCCTGATTGTGTTTCAGCTAGCCTGATGAACAATTTGCGAGCTGGTTCCGTTCAGTTTCAACATGTGCCCGGAGACAAGGAGGCGAATTTAGCCATCATCCAGACCTTTGTGGCCAAGGCCGTTACCGAGCAGGTCGACCTGTTGGTGTTCCCCGAGATGTGTATCACCGGATATTGGCATGTCAGGAACTTGTCCCGGGAGGAAATCGATGCCCTTGCCGAACCCGTTCCCGAAGGACCGTCCACCGAATTTTTGCTTTCGCTTGCTTCCGAATATGGAATTTCGATTGGCGCGGGACTTATCGAGCGCGGGAAGGATGGAAAGTTGTACAACACGTACGTCGTGGCCATGCCCGATGGTCGAACCGTTTCCCACCGCAAATTGCATACTTTCATAAGCGAACACATGGATTCGGGTTCCGATTATACGGTCTTCGATCTTCCCGACGGGACCAAGGCGGGCATCCTCATTTGCTACGACTGCAACCTGGGCGAAAACGTAAGGGCTACGGCTTTGCTTGGAGCGGAAGTCTTGCTGGCTCCTCATCAGACCGGGGGTTGCGATACTCCGAGCCCGCGCTGCATGGGAGCAATCGACCCGGATCTGTGGGAGCGTCGAGCCGAAGATGAAGCAGCAGTCGAGTCGGAGTTCAAGGGTCCCAAGGGTCGCGAGTGGTTGTTGAAATGGCTTCCCGCCCGTGCTCATGACAATGGAATGTTTCTTGTCTTCAGCAATGGAGTGGGGCTGGACGATGATGAGGTTCGCACGGGCAATGCCATGATTTTGGACCCCTACGGAGACATATTGGTAGAGACCTGGAAGGCGGGGGACGATATGGTCGTGGCCGACTTGGACCCGGAAGTGCGGAAGATGTGTACGGGCGTTCGTTGGATTCGGAGTCGGCGCCCCGAGCTTTATGGAGCACTGGCCCAGGCCACGGGCAAGGAACGCGATATCCGTCACGTGCGTTTTACCCGTGAAGATGAGGATTAGATCACTTGGTCGGGTGCAACCCGAGTTTCCCCTCGGACACGGTGCAGAGGAATTCGATCTTGAACGGTCCTTCACACAAATGCTTTCGACAGGGGTTGCCTTGCTTTGAAATTGAGCGTAGAAGTGAGGAGTGAGGCTTGCAATTGACAACGCGGAGACAAAGTATGATCCGTGAGTCTGCAGAATCTGTTTTTATGTTTCGAGTAAGTCAAAGCGCGAGAATGATTGAGGGATTTTTTGTAACCATTGAACCGCTCGAACTGTATACTTTCAAATGAATGATTTTAACCAACTGTTCCTACCATGAAATTTCCGCGACCCCTTGTCTTGACTTTCCTTTGCCTCTCTTTTTCTCTTTTTGCTTGGGGTGAGGACACCCAAGAAACCAGGTTTGCGGCCTTTCGCGAAAAAATGAACGGGGTGAGGTTTTCCGGTTTCTTCACCATGACAGGGAAAGAGGTTCCTCCGATGGAGGAAACTTATGAAATACAAAGTGTCCAGAAGTTCGGTGACGAAGACCTCTGGATCTTTACTGCCCGGGTAAAGTACGGCAAGAAGGACGTAGTTCTACCCATGCCCCTTCCGGTCAAGTGGGTTGGAGAGGTTCCGGTCATTAGCATGAAGGACTTGAATATCCCGGGACTCGGGACGTTCAGTGCTCACGTGGTGATTGACGGTGACAAATACGCAGGAACCTGGGCTCACGGAAAGGTGGGCGGTCATCTTTACGGCACGATTGAAAAAATGAAGAAAGGTGCAAAATGAAGAA
>Ga0315322_10003699_pt1 | contig 11758 bp, 10 predicted proteins | sample M110021515metaG_FD_203461 | JGI IMG/M metagenome (GOLD analysis project Ga0315322, IMG submission 203461) | Ammonia-oxidizing marine archaeal communities from Monterey Bay, California, United States - M1 100m 21515 | ecosystem: Environmental > Aquatic > Marine > Intertidal zone | place: USA... | reverse complement strand
TCGACCTCGAGCAGCTATGGACTGCGCGCAGTCGGCCGCTTGGGGCTCGATTTAGGCGACGGGACCCTGCGCGCCATCGGTCAGGCCGGCCTTGGCTACGCAAGCCACCAAACGATCCTAAGGCATGAGCAGTACACGCTGGATGACGCAGGCGCAGCGGTTGAAGGAAGCGCGGTCGCTCTTCGCGATTCGATCCCCTTCTCTTGGGCCGGTCCCGAGCTGAGCGCAGCGGCTGGGGTCGCTTATCGTTTGGTGGGCACGAGCTGGCGAATGAACGCTCGCCTGCAGTGGCAGCAGACCTTTTTGGGAACCGTTCAAAGCTTTGTCAGCGGAGCAGGAACGCAATCGAGCCTCGGACTTGCTCTAGGCGTGTCGGGGACTTTTTAGTTCGGTTGCTCGGTGCCTTGTCGGATGGGCTCATCGTCCAAACCCGGGCATAGGCGTGGCGGGGAGTCGTTTGATGTTCGCAACTCATTATCGCTTGATGCTCGTCTTAGGTTGTTCTGCGTGCGCGCCGACACCCAGTGATTGGGGCGGCGCAAAGAGTGTTTATGTCGAGCGCTGTGAGGGCGCCTCGTGCGCGACCGGTAACGAGTGCAAAGGTGAGTGGTGCCTCAAACCCGAGGCTGCTGGGGCAGACTATGTTCCCCAGCTGCGCTGCGGTGACGGCTTGCAGCAGCGCTGGGAGCCTTGCGACGATGGCAACCAAGGCAACGCTGACGATTGCGTCGAAGGGTGCCGCCTCGCTCGCTGCGGCGATGGGTTCTTGCGGCAGAATCGAACGATTCATGACCCCGGCTACGAAGCCTGTGATGATGGAAACCTTGACGAAACCGATGGTTGCTTGAGCACCTGCCGCACGGCGCGGTGCGGGGATGGCCACCTTCGCGTCGACCTGGGTGTTGGCGATGAGGGCTACGAACACTGCGATGATGGCAACCGGTCAGACCGGGATGACTGCGTCAATTGTGAGCTTGCGCGTTGCGGCGACGGCAGGGTTCACGAGGGCATTGAAGCCTGCGACGACGGCAACGATCAATGGGATGACGGCTGCGTCGCCGACTGTGAGCCAGCGCGTTGCGGCGACGGTCATGTCCGGACGGATAAGATACTCGGTGATTTGGGGTACGAGCATTGCGATGATGGCAATCAAGACGCCGGCGATGACTGCGGAAACGATTGCTACCCCAACACCTTGCCCTCGGGACTCGGCAGCAGCCCCGAGGACTTAGGACATCAGTGCGCGCAGATTCGCTCGGCTCATCCCGAGGCACCTAGCGGAGTGTACTGGGTTGACTTGGACGGTATGAGGCCGATGCCCCCGATGCAGATCCATTGCGATATGGAGACGGATGGAGGCGGCTTCTCGCGTCTGATTCTGCTGCAAAGCGACCTGATGCTTTGGAACGCTTGGACGGATGGCTTGATCGGTCAAAGCGAGGGTCAGGCCCCTTTTGGAATCGCTCTTGAGCGCTTGGGTGTTCCGGCGACTGAGCTTGAGTTTTATCTGGTTCGAGATGGGGTGCGCGTCACCCCGATCTTTAGCGGTGTACCCGAGTCAGCTTGGGATCCTTCCATCAACGATGAGCCGATGCAGGGTACCCTGAGTTATCATCAGCCAGGTGAGGCGCCGCAGACCTGTCCGGAACCGCTTGCTCATGCCGGTGATCATTGGAACTGGAGCTTTGCTTCGGCGAACGGCTGCGCCGCGCCGGGGGCAGCAGGGGCTGTGGTCCTAGGCGATCTAGAGGGGCAATTGGTTGAGTCTGCGACTGCATTCCAGGCGCCCCAAGAGGCTCAGGCGGTTGCCTTTGAGACCCTTGAGGTTTGGTTGCGATGATCGCTTTGATGATGACCTCTTTGGTGCTCGCCGACTTTGAACTCGGCGAGTTTCAAATGACCGGAAGTTCAACCGATGTAGCCTATCTTGGCCTGCACGGTGCGCCTGCATCTGCCGATGAGAGTAAGGCGCTAACCCAAACCTTATCGGCGTCTGTTCGCAAAGCGGGCTGGCGGTTGCGTCCTGTCACCCGCAGCCAGCCAGCGGTCGATGACGTCACGCAACAGCAAGCCCTCGAGCTCGAGCTCGTGTTGGGTTTGACCGATCAGGCAGCGCGTCGCGCCGAAGGCATCTTGAGATTACATTTGGGCCGCCCGAGCAGCCTTTTGAGGAGCCATCAGCGAAGTTGCCGCTTGTTGTACGCAGCGGCGGCAGCGTTTGATCAAAACGCAGCGCTCAAAACACGAGACCTCATGCTCGGAGGATTAGCCGGCTGCGCTGAAAAGGATCTGATCGGTCTAGCCTGGTCGAGCGCTCGGTTGGTCAAAGCTTGGCGGGCGGTGCAGCGACAAGGTGAGGCGGAGATCACGATGACCGCTGGGGTTCCCGGCGCTCAGGTTTACGTCGACGGTCTTTTGCTTGGCGCCTTGCCGGTGACCTTGCGCGCCGTCCCTGCGGGGCGGCACCAAATCCAGCTGCTGAGCGGTGGAGCCGGTCATGCCTTTGAGATAGAGCTTAAAGCCGGTGACCAAAATACGGTCCAGATCGTCGAGCCCCAGCCTGGTTTGGCGGGTCTAGCGGATGGGCTCGTCGAGCCCGCCGATGTGGTGGCGCTTCAAAAGAATCTCCCCCGCGGCGTTCGTCGTGGCCTGATCGTCCTTCGTAACCGCCGCGGCGCCTACACCGTTTTGGTGCTGGGCAAGCGAGGCGTCGCAACGCTTCAGGCGGAGTCCTCAGAAGCCCTCGGCGCAGGGATGAAGCGCTTACTCAAACGACTCAAGCCGGTTCCCAAAGATGGACTTCGCCTCCCCGGTATCAGCCCCTCCGAAGGGGTCCCTGAGCGAGCCTTTGAGCCCTTGCGCGCCGCCGCCGCAAACGATGAGCTGCCAGCCCCGTCGGCTCAGCTGGTTGAGGGAATGGTTGAGTATGGGACCAAGGTTACCGGCAAATCGCCAGATGCGCTGCGCGCCCTGATTCAAGCGAGTCAAAGCGGCGGCGTCTGGCGTGCGCAGACCGGCTTAGGCATTGTCTTGGGTGACCTCGAATGGAGCCAGTCGAGCCAGGGAGCTTTAGGTGGCGGGGTCACTGGATTGTGGCTCGGCCCCATCGCTCCTGTTCGTCACCTTTGGTACGCTGTGGGCGCACGCCTTCACGCTGGCGGAGTCGGCGCAGAGCCCCATGGTGATGGATGGGACCCGATGACCTACCCGGTTGACCCGATCACAGCCGCCGAGCCGAGCCTTGAAGAGCGAATTCGGGTCGAAGGGTACGGCATGGTTGGCGCAGAGGCGATTTTGGGTGCGGGGTACAGTCTGGGTCCACACGGTCATGTGCTGCTGTTGGGCGAGGCGGGTTGGCGACAGACCACCTCGGACTTGATCCATGAACAATATGTTCAAGGTGACGCAAGCTCGACACAGCAGCTTCGGAGTACGGGTGAGTTCAACTGGGCTGGTCTGCGCTTGGGCGGCCGTTTGATGTATGTGCACCAGATCAAGAGCTGGCAGGTCGGTGGTTCGATGGCTTGGTCTCAGACCAGCTTCCCATCGGTCGAGCTTGATTTGATCATTCCAGCCTCGAGTCAGAGCCTGCGCGCAGGGCTCCTCTTTGGGCGTCGTTTCTAGCGTTTGACGGCGGTCCGTGCTTAGCTCGCCCGGCATTCAATGCTGTGCGGAGCCGTTCATGCGATATCTTGCCTTAGCGCTTCTCTTTGTGGGCTGTTCAGAGCCTGAGTCACCCCAGGTTGGCTTTGGTATTCTGGGTGAGAATTGCAACGAGACGGCTCCTTGCGCCGAGGGCTTGAGCTGCCGGGGTGGATTGTGCCTGGCGGAAGCTCGTGACGCTGGCCCTGCACCTGCTGATGCTGGTGAGCCCATTGAGGATTCCGGGACTGTACCAGCAGATACGGGCCCTGCGCCCGCTGAAGATGCCGGCGCAGAGCGCAATGTCGAGATCACCTTGAACCGCCCCGAAGATGGTCTGTCGATCGAGGAAGGTGAGCGCATCGACGCCGTTGCCGAGCTCTCAGGAGACGATTTTGACGGGCTCGAGGTGCGCTGGAGCAGCTCCCTTGATGGAGCCTTAGGGGTCGACCAGGTCTCGCCGATGGGGCGCGTCCTTCGCAGCATCACTTTGTCTGAGCGTGGTATCCACGATCTGATCGTTGAGGTGCTCGATGGTGATGAGATCCTGGCTCGGGACTCCGTTCGTGTGGGCGTCTGCGGTTGGCAGATGATCGGTGATTTCGAGCAAGATTTGGAAGGGTGGCAGCGCTTTGGTGACGCCAGCCGTGACCAACGAGGCTGGCTCGAGCTCACGGGCAACGAGCGCGGCCGAAAAGGCGCTATTTATAAGGTGAGCGAGAGCATTGAGCCCGGTGACGTGCGGTTGGCCTTTCGGATCAGCACCGGCCAGTGTGATGAACCGGGTGTGTGCAACTTTGATGCGAGCGTAGCGGCCGATGGTTTTGCCATGAACATCTGGGATGTCGATTCGCCTGAAGCTCTTGGTGACCTCTTTGATGTCGCTCGCTCCGGCGGCGGTTTAGCCTATGGAGTCGGCGGACCCTACGGTGATTTTCAGGGCAACGCGTTCCATATTGAATTCGACACGTGGTATAATCAGTTCAACGGCGGCAACGAGTTTCACACCGAGCCCACGCGTCAAAACCACGTCGCCGTGACCTTAGATGGCAACCCCGGAAACCATGTCGCGTTTGCTGAGGCTCCAACCCTTGAAGACAATCAATGGCATGAGGTCGAGTTGGTGATCGATGGCGACCGTGTACGGGTCGAGCTCGATGGTCAGCCGGTGATCGATCAGCGGGTTCAGGGCTTGGACTTTAAAGGCGGCTACATCGGTTTTAGTGGCACCACGGGCTACTACACCAACTACCACCGGTTTGATGAGCTGCGCACCCGCCCGGCTTGCCAGCCTTAGGCTAGGGTAGGACGCCGCTCAGCGCGTCGGCGTTTTTGATCCAGATCTCGGCATAGGCGTTGGTGCGTCGATCGCCTTGGTCGCTCTGCCAACGACCGACCGCAAAGTTACCCGCCACCACTTGGTCGCGCTCGCTGCCAATTCCGATGTACGAGTCGGGCGTGTGGCAATCGTCTTGTTCATTCCCGAGCAAACCAAACCGAAGCTTTGAGCGAATGTTGATGCCTTCAGCGTTGCAGTTCGGTTGCAGTGAGGTCAGCGGGATCAGCTCTCGCCAGCGGTCACGTCCGAAGCTGGTCTCGATCTCGTCGCCGCGGACCATCAGCCTGCGCATGCTCGTGTTGCCCACGTCCATCGATAAGTAGCGCGTCTCTCCGTCGCCCTCTTCGGCTTCGGCGTCGACGCGCATGCCGATTCGAATGCTCGTGAAGGGGAGCATCGAGTAGCCATTGTTCTTCATTTGACCCTCGCCGGGGGCGGTGTCTTCTTCATTGAGTACCAGCTGGTTAACCCAGATCGCCTCGTCGTATTTGAAGGTCGTCTCGTTGCCATCGATCTTAACGATCAGCGTCCACGGACCGTCGTCGGCGTCGAAGTCGCAGTAGGCGGCGAAGGCGTTGTCCGCTGAGCCGCCGATGGGGTTGAGCCAATAGGTATCGCTGGGGAGGTCGGGAAACTCTTCGGACAGCGCCTCGCAGCTCAACGCAGCGTGCTCAGCGCGCCCCCCGTTGCCCGGGAGCAACACACTCGAAGCGTCGAGCGGCTGGCTCGCATCGACGACAAGGCCGGCGTCGACCACCGGCGCAGGTGCGGGTGTCTCGGGCTCGGTTTCGCTGCAACCGAGACAAAGAACAAACAGAACTGCGTAGACGTACCTTTGCATGGTGGGAGATCTAGTCCAAACGCAACGTAGGCGCCAGGTGGAGCGATGATTTGTTGGATGCACAGAGTCTGTTTGTTCCGGTCGGAAGCACGGCGCGTTTGCATCTGCGTCATTTCCCGGGTTCGGGATCGCCCGCATTTTTGGTTCATGGAGCGATCGAAAATGGGCGCATATTTTACTCGCAAACGGGTAAGGGCCTAGCGCCTTATCTTCAGCAATTAGGCTATGATGTGTATGTCTTAGACCAGCGCGGGCGAGGCTTGAGCGTGCCCGCTGCTGACCGTTCAGCCGATTACGGTCAGCTCGAGACTATCACTGAAGATCTCCCCGCGGTCGCTGCCTTTATCCAAGCGCGCCGGCCAGGCCATCAACAGGTCTGGATCAGCCACTCTTGGGGCGGGGTGTTGCAGATGTCTTGTTTGGCGCGGCATCCCCAATTGAACGAGCAGGTCGCCGCTTTGGTTCATTTCGCCGTCAAGCGATCGATCTCGGTTTGGAGCCTTGAGCGGTTCACGAAACTTGAGTTGGGCTGGAAGCGTTTGTTCCCTTTGGTCAGCGCGATGCTTGGCTATCTACCCGCTCATCGCCTCGGCGTGGGTTCTGACGTCGAGACGCGGCAAAGCTTGAGGGCGAGCAACCGCTGGGTTCGGCCTGGACCTTGGGTGGATCCTGATGACGGCTTTGATTATGCCGCCGCCGCCGAGTCGGTTGAGTTTCCGCCTTCGTTTTGGCTGACTGGCGCTCAGGACCGACTGCTTGGACACCCTCAGGATGTCCGAGTTTTTATGCGAGAGTGCCAATTGAATGAGGGCTCATTCATTGTGGTGGGTCGGGCGCAAGGTGCGCAACGAGATTACGACCACATCAACCTGATGACGCACCCATCAGCGCGGGAGGATCATTTTCCTCGGGTTGCGGCCTGGCTAAGTGCGATCGAAGGGGTTAGCGTGAGTGAGGATTCATTCACCGCTGAGGGAGACACCCCGTGATCGACCAGTTTTTAGAGCAAACCGGAGCGCAGATTCCGTTGATCTGCGGCGCCATGTATCCGTGCTCGAATCCAGAACTGATCGCGGCGGTCTCGGGCGCCGGTGGAATCGGAGTGATTCAGCCGATCTCGATGAGCTACGTGCATGGGCATGACCTGCGTGAGGGGATTCGGATGATCCAGTCGATGACCCCAAACCCGCTGGGGTTTAATGCGCTGATTGAGAAGAGCGTTAGCGCCTACGAAGAGCGCATGAAAATGTGGATTGATATCGCCTTAGAAGAGGGCGTTCGCTTCTTCATTACGGCGCTCGGCAACCCCCGGTGGGTGGTCGATAAAGTGCACGCGGTGGGCGGCGTCGTGTACCATGACGTGACCGAGCGAAAGTGGGCGCTCAAAGCCCTTGATGGGGGCGTAGATGGGCTGATTTGTGTTAATGGACGAGCCGGTGGTCACGCAGGGACGCACGACCCACGCGCGCTGTACGAGAGCATGAGTGACCTCGGGGTCCCTTTGGTCTGCGCGGGCGGCATCGGTGATGAAGCGGGCTACGTGGAGGCGCTCGAGCAAGGCTACGGAGCTGTTCAAATGGGGACCCGTTTTATCGCCACTCAAGAGTGCCGCGCCCACAACGACTACAAGAACGCCATTGTCGAGGCTCGCGCCGAAGACATCGTCCTCACAACCAGGATCTCAGGTGTTCCCGTAGCGGTCATTAATACGCCCTATATCGAGCGCACCGGCACCGAGACGGGCTGGTTGGCTCGTAAGATGCTGCAACACCGTAAAGCGAAGCATTGGATGCGGACGTACTACGCAGCCAAAAGCATCATCCAGCTCAAGAAGGCGAGTCTTAAGGGGCTCAACTACAAGGACTTCTTTCAGGCTGGTCAAAGCGTGGATGGGATCGATGAGATCGAGTCCGCCGCAGCGATCGTCGAGCGCTACGCAGGCGCAGCCCGTCAAGCCCAGTTGATCTAAAATACCCGCAGCGCCGAATCGGCGATGACCCACATGTGAACGCCCAGATGAGCGATCACCGTGAGATGAAAAATCTCATGGTAGCCGAAGTATTTAGCGTCCTTTCCAGGCCAAGCCATGGCGTAAAGGACCGCGCCCACGCTCAGGGCGATCCCGGTCCCCAGCATGGTCAAGATGGCGGCGCGACCGATAAAGGTCTGCAGCTCTTGGTAGATCAACATACCCGACCAGCTCATACCGACGTACAGGACGACGCTGAGCATTCGCGGCGCCATCACCCAAACCAGCTTAAAGAACCCACCGCACACGGCGGTGATCCAAAAGGCGGCGACCAAGGTTTGTGACAAGGGTGATTTGAGCAGCAGCACGGCGTAACCGGTGTAGATACCGGCGATGCAGACGAAGATCATGGTGTGGTCGACGCGGCGCATCCACACCCGCACTTCCGGGTGCCAATTGATGGTGTGGTAGGCTCCCGAGACCGCAAAGAGCATCGTGATCCCACCTAAGCTCATAAACCCAGCGAGCCAGCTAACGCCTGGATCAGAGCGCCACAAGATCACTGCGGTGAAGGCGAAGCTCAGGACCGCTGCGTATTTGTGACTTTGACCACGCAGTAAGGGTTTGGATTCTGGATCGCCCATCGCTTCGGCGAGCGCTCGATTTTGCTCGGCAATAGTCTTGCTTAGTTCAGCGTGCTGCGCGTTCATACTGCCAAGCTAAGCCGCGTCGTCTAAGGACGCCATTTCTTGTCGAAAATAGTGGGCGGCTCGATGGAGATTTTCATGCGGTTGATTCTGATTTTTACGATGCTGCTGAGTGGATGTGGGTCATCGGGTGGGGATAACCTACCCTGCACCTCTGAGGATTGCGGCCCTGGCCCACGTCTGAAGCTCACCGCACAGGACAGTTTTGGTCATATTCAGTGCACCGGCGATGCCAGCGATTGTGTTCTTGATTTCGGCGTTTTGTCGCCGGGTTTGTCAGCCGAAAGTTGGACTGACATGGAAAACGTCGGTGATGCGACCTTGCGCTTGAGCGCTCTCTTCGTGACCGACCCGATCTTCGAAGTTCGCCATCCAGCGGTCGAATTGCAGCCTGGAGAGGTACTGAGTTTTCGGGTTAGGGTACGACTTGATGCAGCCGACCAAGCGCATGAAGCCGAGCTGTATTTTGATAGTGATGCGGTCAATGGATCAGCCATTGAAAGCGGCTGCAGCGAGCTTGCTTATGGCTGCAGCCGGATCACCGTGAAGCTGCGCGTCCGAAGCGATTCGTAACGAGCGTGTTGAATGCACGACTAGAACGTGTTTCAACCCCCCCACCGTTGATCAGGAGTCGCCGTGCGTACATTTGTTGTTTTGATCTCTGCGTTGAGCCTTTCCACCGCTTGTGCTCCGGATGATTCGGATCCCGCTGCAGACGCTGGACCCCCAGTGGATGCTGGGCGACCGCTCAATGCGTTGCCTGCAATTGCTGATTTAGAGGGTGAGACTTGGCGAGAGATTGAACCGGGCGGCGACACGATCTGCTCCCGTGGTCAGCCTTGGGCGTTTTTCTTCCGCCCGGGTGTGTCCAACAATTTGGTGGTTGAGTTTCAAGGTGGCGGCGCCTGCTGGAACGATCTGACCTGTTCGGTCGCTGACATGATCTTTAAGGACAATATCGATGACGTGCGCAACGTCGTGCTCGGCGACCCGTGCACGCAGGACTCGGATTGCGCCGGTGACAATGGACAATGCTTGGAGAGCGGGCGTTGTCGCCGAGACGATCCGGAGCAGGGCATTTATGATCACTCGAACGAGAAGAACCCTTTTGCCGGCTGGAACCATCTGTTCATCCCGTATTGCACGGGTGACATCCATTGGGGCCGCTCGGTCGTCGAATACGGAACGGGCGCTGACTCCTTCCCGCTGAACCATCAGGGCGCGGTCAACGCCGAGGTCGCCCTGCGCTGGGCGAAAGAGAACATTCCTCAGCCTGAGACCGTCTTTATTGGTGGTTGCAGCGCTGGCGCTTATGGCTCGATCGGTTGGGCACCGCACGTGATGCGCGACTATCCGGATTCCAAAGTGATTCAGATGGGCGATTGCGGCGCGGGGATCATCACCGACAGCTTCTTGTCGGATTCGTTCCCGATCTGGAACGCTTTGGATACGCTCCCGGCGTGGATTGATGCGCTCGATCCTGCGACCATTGATATCAACACCATGGAGCTCAAAGATCTCTACGCCGAGGTGGGCAAGCACTATGGTGAGCACACGGTCTCTCAGTACAACACAGTCTTCGATAACAACCAGGTCTTCTACTACAACACCATGGGTGGACAAGGTGGCGAGGAGCAGTGGTCTTCGAAGATGCGCGACCAGATCTATCGGATCAGCCAAGATGCCCCGAACTTCAGGTCGTATATCGCACCTGGCGATGAGCACTGCATCGTGCACCGCGACAGCTTCTACACGGTCGACTCCAATGGAGACGGCTCGGGAACCCTGCTGGTCGACTGGATCCAGGAGATGGTCGACGGCACCACCCCAGAGAGCGTATCGTGCGATGGCTGTGAGCCTGCGCCGCTGCCCTGACGCTTAGTCGATCACTCGAAGGACGGTCATCATGCCGTCTTCAGCGTGCGGCAAAATATGACAGTGGCTCATCCAGTCGCCCGGATTGTTGGCGACGATGCGAAGCCTTACTCGTTCGCGAATCGCAAGATTGATCGTGTCTTCATAGGTCGGGCTGTCCGGCGCCACGCCGTTGCGGCTGAGCACTTCAAAGCTGTAGCCATGCAGATGGTAGGGGTGGTCGGTCGGGCTAAGATTACGCACCTCGATGATCACCGTTTGTCCCAGCCTGACCTCGACCGGGGTGATCTGGGGAAAGCGCTTACCGTTGATGTACCAGCGGCCGGTTCGGTCGGAACCGGTAAAGGTCCAGACGATATCTGCATAGCCCGGATCGGGGTGCTGAACCCGCCCTGCTGAGCGCAGCGAAAGCGGCACAGGAGCGGGTTGAGTACCTGAGGGTCGGACCTCAAAAAGGGGCTGAGCCGGACCGAGCGAGTCGCCTCCGTTGAGCGAATAAGGTAGGCTTGAGAGCTGGATTGGCTCCCTACCGACTAGAAGTTCAATCTCGGCTCGGTCTCCGGGCCCTAAGACTTCATCTTGAGCCCATCTTGCGATCTCTAACGGTCCTTGATCGGTCGCAACCAGACGAGCCGAATCACCATTCAGTTTGAGGTAACCGTGATTGCTCACGTTGATCATTCGCAGCCGGACTCGCTCGCCAGCTTGGACGTTGAGGTGCCCGGGTGAATGTCCATTCATTAGCCACTGACGCTTGAGGCGTGCATGCCCGTGAGCGGGACCGACCGGCTGAGCTGGGTCCGGCCGAGCTTCGGCGCGGCTGTCCATGATCGCGACGAGGTCATGATCGGCAGGCTCGTCAGCCGGGTCACGTACAATCAAAGCCCCGAACAACCCGCCGTCGACCTGTCCTTCGGTGTTGAAATGTGGATGGTACCAGAAGGTCCCGGCTTGGTTGAGTTCGAATCGATAAAGAAAGGTGGCGCCAGGGGCGACCGGACCACGTTGCCAAGGCACGCCGTCCATCGCGTTAGGGACGTGCAGACCATGCCAGTGAATCGTGGTTCCGCGGGTGAGTTCGTTGACTAACTCGACCTCGAGCGTTTGTCCGAGCTCAGCTTCGATGGTCGGCCCGGGTGTTTGCCCGTTGTATGCATATCGAAACCCCGAAGGGTGATCCTCGGGCAGCGCACGAGCCACCAGTCGAAGCCTTAAAACGTCGGGGTTTGGGTCTAAATCGACCGCTGAACGAGGCTGCTTGAAGGGCTCGGCTAGGACACGCGATAGGCTGTCATCGGCCAGCTGAATCGGCGCTTGAGACCCCTTCGGAGTGCACCCTGACAAGCAGGCTAAATGAGCGATCCACCTCATCGGCGCACCTCGGT
>Ga0315322_10003697_pt1 | contig 11761 bp, 8 predicted proteins | sample M110021515metaG_FD_203461 | JGI IMG/M metagenome (GOLD analysis project Ga0315322, IMG submission 203461) | Ammonia-oxidizing marine archaeal communities from Monterey Bay, California, United States - M1 100m 21515 | ecosystem: Environmental > Aquatic > Marine > Intertidal zone | place: USA... | reverse complement strand
TATTTACTACTCAAATATGTACTACGACTTTCAAAACCTTCGTGACGAGAATAGCTCTCGACATTTTTATTAGCCGACAATCAACCTGCAGATTAGCCGAGATGAGCGCCCTAAGTCAAGCAGTTTAATTAAGTGATGCAAGGGTCATAAATTAACTCATGAAAAAACAACCCCTTTCAAACCAAACAGTTTTAAAAAAATATTTATAATAAGAATCGAGAGCTAATTAATTTTAATTCTTGCCCTTATTTTAATCTCTATCCTCAAGATTTAATTTACTACTAATATCAGAATTAGATGTTTGTTCTGAAACTGGTAACATTTCCAAGCTTCCTTTCTCCTCAACAAGTAAACCAGGCTCTTCCAATGAAGGTAATTCTTCTAAGGAACGTAAATTAAGATCATTAAGAAAATTCTCAGTAGTTGCATATAAAACCGGTCTACCAGGAACATCACGGTGTCCGATAGCCTCTATCCAGCCGCGCGCCTCCAAAACTCTAAGTATTGGGCTAGATACTGACACACCACGAATTTCTTCAATATCTCCACGCGTTACTGGCTGGCGATAAGCTATGATAGTAAGTGTTTCCAATACAGCTCGTGAGTATCGAGGAGGCTTTTGTGGACTCAATTTGTTAAGAAATTTCTGCACCTCTAATTTTGTATGGAATCGCCAGCCGCTAGCAACACATACTAACTCTACACTCCCTTCCGCCCATTTTTCTCTTAATTCCTCAAGCAATTTTCGAAGGACCTCTGTGCTTAATTCGCCATCAAATAATTTATTTAATTCTGATAACGGCAATGGATCCTGAGTAGTAAGTAAAGCTGCTTCTAGTATACGCTTGACTTGATCAGGGTCTCTCTGATCAATATTTTTTTTGTCAGGTAGATTAGACGGAGGCAAGGCGATCGACTGATTTAACATAAATAGTTCCAATAGGTTGAGACTGTGTAATTTCTACCAAACCTTCCTTTGCGAGCTCAAGTAGCGCAAGAAAAGTCACCACTACCTCAGACAAACCCGCATTGCGTCCAAATAATTCATTAAATTTAATAAATTCATGTCCGCGCAAATCACGCATAATACGAGTCATATGTGATCTTACTGAAAGTTCCGCTCGTGTAACGCGATGATGACTCCTATTTTTCGCACGTACTGCTAGCATAATCCATGCATTACGCAGGTCATCTACATTAACATCTGGCAGATGCTTAATTTCTGTCTTCTCAATTAATACCTGAACCAGTGTAAAATCACGATCAGCCTGAGGTATATCATTTAGCCGTTGTGCCGCTAGTTTCATCTGCTCGTATTCTAATAATCGACGCACTAATTCAGCACGAGGATCTAAATCATCTTCATTAGCATTAATGGTAGGCCGAGGTAACAGCATGCGCGATTTAATTTCAATTAGAAGCGCGGTCATCAATAGATATTCTGCCGCTAGTTCAAGTTGGTTAGTGCGCATGAGCTCAACATAAGCCATATATTGCCTCGTGAGCTCTGCCATTGGAATATCTAGAATTTCTAGACTATGCTTACGAATAAGATAAAGTAACAAGTCCAACGGCCCTTGGAATGTATCAAGAAATACTTCCAAGGCATCTGGCGGAATAAACAGATCCCTCGGCATATCCAACAGCGGTTCTCCGTGGATATTTGCAATAGGGACCCTTTCTGTAAGATTAGGAAATTGGCTCACGATGAAATAAAACCCATTTATCTGATCTAATTATACCGTGCGGAATGTATAGGCAATTGCAGAAAAAAACACTAAGAGTAACTTAGGCCCATCGCCTCTTTAACATCACGCATGGTTTCCTGTGCTAATTTATCAGCTTTCTCGCAGCCATCTGCGATAATATTGCGTACTAAAGTAGGATCTTCTTCGTACATTCTTGCACGCTCATGCATTGGCTGTTGTTCTGCTAAAACCGCCTCAATTACTGGTTGCTTGCACTCTAGACAACCGATCCCTGCACTTTTACACCCCTCTTGCACCCAATCTTTAACTTTATCATTTGAATAAACCAAATGAAACTGCCAAACGGGACACTTAGCCGGATCACCTGGATCTCCACGCCTAATGCGTGCCGGATCCGTCCGCATCGTTCTAATTTTATTCTTGACACTATCGGGCTCTTCTCTCAAGCCAATTGTATTATTGTAGGATTTGGACATTTTCTGACTATCTAAGCCCGGCATCTTTGACGCTTTGGTAAGCATTCCTTCAGGCTCTGAAAGGATCATCTTGCCGCCACCTTCAAGATAACCGAATAGCCGCTCCCGATCTCCCATATTCAAATTTTGTTGCCCATCAAGCAACGACCTCGCTGTTTCCAGAGCTTCACTATCTCCCTTTTCCTGATAACGATTACGTAACTCTCTATAAATTTTAGACTTCTTAGAGCCAAGTTTCTTTATCGCTGCTTCGGCCTTCTCTTTAAACCCGGCCTCCTTACCATAAATATGATTAAAGCGACGTGAGATCTCGCGGGTAAATTCTATATGTGGCATCTGATCCTCACCAACCGGAACACGATTAGCACGGTAAATAAGAATATCCGCACTCTGCAATAAAGGATAGCCAAGAAACCCAAAAGTACTCAGATCTTTATCTGTTAAGTTTTCCTGCTGGTCTTTGTAAGTAGGGACTCTCTCTAACCAACCTAGCGGTGTGATCATTGAAAGTAATAGATGTAATTCGGCATGTGCGGGAACACGTGACTGAATAAACAGCGTTGCCTGCGCTGGGTCCACACCAGCAGCGAGCCAGTCCACCACCATGTCCCATACATTTTGCTCGATTATTTCTGGCGAATCATAATGAGTAGTGAGAGCATGCCAATCAGCAACAAAAAATAGGCATTCAAATTCTTGCTGCAATTCCACCCAGTTTTTCAGCACGCCATGATAGTGACCTAAATGTAGATTACCAGTGGGACGCATCCCAGATAATACTCGATCAGTAAACATTCTATTTCGTCCTTGATTATTCTATAGCTAAATACTTTATCAAATTTGTAGCCCAGTTACCCAAGCTACTAGTCTTATGGTAATAAATATAAAGGGTTCTATAACAGCACCAAGTACACCAGTAAACAGCAGAACCAATAGGATGATAAACCCATAAGGCTCAATCTGAGCAAAACGATATGCAATACCCTGAGGCAGCAAGCTCATTGCTATACGGCCACCATCTAAAGGAGGCAAAGGTAGCAAATTAAGAACCAACAATATCACATTTACTAAGATACCGGCCTGCCCCATTAATAGCATTGGTTCAGAAAAATTACTTTCTGGTATGGTCAGACCAAACTTAAAAACCAAAGCCCAAAGGAAAGCCATAAAAAGATTGGCCCCTGGTCCCGCAGCAGCTACCCATAGCATGTCACGTTTTGGATGGCGAAGGTTGCCAAAATTAATCGGTACCGGTTTTGCCCAGCCAAATAAATATGGTGAACTAACTGCCAGAAGCAATAATGGCACAACAACTGTGCCCATCGGGTCGATATGCCGCAAGGGGTTCAGAGTAACGCGCCCCTGAGCATATGCGGTAAGATCACCATATTGCTTTGCTACGTAACCATGCGCTGCCTCGTGCAAAGTAATAGCCAGTGTCACTGGAAGTGCAAAAATAGCAATTCCCTGAATAATTCTATCAATATCCTGAATAATGCTATCCATTAATCGCTCCGAATGGGGCTAAACTACCCTTGCCGTTACGTACCAATTTGGGCTCGCCTCCTGTTAAATCAATCACTGTTGTCATCTCCAGGCTACAGGCACCACCATCCAGCACTAATTCCACTTTGTGCTCAAGACGATCTCGAATTTCCTTTGGGTCATTGAGAGGAATCTCATTATCAGGCAGAATCAAAGTTGAGTTTAGCAATGGCTCGTCCAACTCCTCTAACAGCGTCTGAACCACGGGATGATCAGGGATTCTAAGGCCAATAGTGCTTCGTTTAGGATGCTGTAAACGACGAGGGACTTCTCGAGTAGCCTCGAGTATAAATGTATAACTACCTGGGGTAGTTGCTTTAAGCAATCTGTATTGACTATTACTAACTTTAGCATAATTAGATATTTCAGAAAGACTTCGACATGCTAGTGAAAAGTGATGTTGCTCATTCACGCCCCGTATACTTCGAATACGAGCCATGGCGCTCTTATCACCTAGTTGACATCCAAGAGCATAGCAAGAGTCAGTTGGATAAACAATTACACCACCTGCACGTACAGTATCTGCTGCTTGACGTAATAAGCGAGATTGCGGGTTGTCAGGATGAATTGAGAAAAATTGAGCCACGTTAACAGGAGTCTATAGTATTAATGTTGAATTATTTTTTAAAACTATCTCTTGTACTATATTCTTCTGTCCCAATCATGCCAAACCGGCATACATTCTATTGGAAACTCTGGCATTTGGCCTAAATCAAAATAACTTTCTTTAGGCCCATGAAAATCTGAGCCGCATGAGGCAAGTAAATTCATTCGGTTTGCATGGTGTGCAAATATTAGAGACTGCTCAGGAGTGTGACTGCCAGTAATAACCTCTAAACCGGATCCCCCCTGTGCACGAAACTCTAATAGCAATTCATTCAGTAAATTCTTACCTAATTTATAACGTGCTGGATGGGCAATCACAGCCTTGCCACCACTTCCACATATCCAACCCACTGCATCACTTAATGAAGCCCATTGATGTGATACGTATCCGGGCTTACCTTTAACTAGGTATTTCTTAAATACAGATTTCACATTCTTAGCATATCCATGCTCAGCTAAAAAACGGGCAAAATGAGTGCGCCCAATTAAGCCGTCTTCCCCAGCATAGTAATAGGCGCCCTCTAAACTACCCTGAATGCCAAATTTATCAAGTTGTGCAGCAATCTTATTTCCACGTGTAACTCTCCCACTACGAATGGCTGCTAACCCTTGTTCCAACGGAAGATACTTTGGATCTACATCAAGACCTATAATATGAAGTGTTCTATTCCGCCAAGTAACCGATATTTCCACCCCATTAATAAAAATTATATTCTTCTCATTTGCAACACGACGAGCTTCATCCAACCCACCCAGATCGTCATGATCAGTCAATGCCAGCATGTTTACCCCACGCGCAGCTGCACGTTCAACCAGCTGTGTAGGTGTTAATGTGCCGTCAGAAATCTTGGAATGACAATGCAGATCGATATTGAGCATAAAACAGACTGTTTTTTTCAAAAAATATGCTTCACATCATAGCATAAGGGGGAAGGGAGAAACCGATCGCACAAAGGCGTGATGAGCGACTAATGATAAAGTTAAAAACCAATTTTATATTAAGACTTTGTAGTACGGTAACGTGCTATATATAAGATGTGATGCCTTAGCCCATTTATCTATTTCTGAAAATATATCACCTACTCTTCATATGCCCACTCTCGCCACCCCTTTAGCAGCGGGAAATATAATCCCAACTTGATTGGACGAGTATCAATCCGACTCATCATTACAGCATAACGATTGAGCTGGGCACGATATCTTTCCTGCTCACGATCAAGAAAAATATCTACATCAGCGCCTGCATGGCTACTGGTTTTATAATCTATGATCCAACGCGAATCATCCTCACCGATAAAGGTGCGGTCAATTATTAGGCCTATGGAGGCTCCGTCAATTACTGTTGTCATATGTAACTCATTTTGAGCATTTTTTTGTCGGCCAAGTAACCACTGACCACGTGTATCATTTACTGTATGGATGAGCGCGGATTCTATTCGTCTAACTGCAGATTCTATTTCATCATTATTGCCACTCATCCCACATGCAATTAGGTTCTGTTTAAATATGTTTTGTAAATTTTCAATTCGATTCTTGTCCCACTTGTCTATTTCATCTTCGGCAATGTGCTGCAACCAGCGGTGTACAACACTCCCAATATGTCGTGCAGTTTCTCCTGCCCATGAAAACTCAATTTCTTGAGCACATACCTTTTCCTTTGGTGACCCCCACTCCACATGTGTCGGCGCAGAAGGAAATATCCAATCAGATGCAAGGCGACGGAGTGATTGATCAATTGAATGCTCCTTCTGACTCTCAGTTTCCTCTTTACCAGTTAGAGATTTTTCCTCTGCTTCTGCTGCAACCGCAAAAGCTGGTTGCACCACTGGCCACAGCTTGCTCAATAATGATTTTGCTGAGGGTTCCTTTGGCTTGAGTACACCCTTAACATTGGAAAGAGCTGTGTTACCCAACAAGTGTAAAAACTTTTTTGCACGTGTTGATGCAACATAGAGAAGACGCTCATCCTCAAAAGACTCCTTCTCTTGGTCAAGCTTCTCCAGCCAAGGGTAAATGAGATCAATGGCTTCACCCTTTTCCTGAATCGGTGCGAGCAATAAATCATTTTGCTCTTCCCTTGCACCATCTGAGGTATATGTTCGCTCCGCCCATATAAACAATTCTTTTTCGTTTCTACGTGGCGGGCGCCCGAGACCTGGCACGATCACATAATCGAATTCAAGTCCCTTCGACTCATGAATTGTCATGAGCTGCAGCGTGTCATCAGCCTCCGTATCGGGTAGTGCATAAAGATCTGCAAGCCCCTCTTTAAATGCTGCCAACTCATAGATATTCCCCATTTCTTCATGGGCCTCAAGATAATCAAGGTAAATTTTTGCATCTTCAAGATCAGTTTCATTATTAACGCAAGCTGGCCCCCCAAGCGTAAGCCATGCTGCTTCAACAACTGCACGTAGAGATTGTCTGTTACGATTATTTATACAGCTCCCTAACACTTCTCGCATACGCAGTAATCGAATGACCCCATCAGAAGAAACTGCTGATAAACGAGCATCATCATTGAGTGCCTCCCATACTGTCTGACGATTTTTTCTTAAACTATATTCTCCAGGGTTTTCTATGTCAGCGACAGGGGTAATTTGTGCTGGGAAGAGTGCATATAGATCAGCGAGTATGAGCCCACACCATGGTGCACGCAGCACAGCAAGCCACGCTAATTTGTCTGCCAAATGTGCCAATGCACGTGTTAATACCAGTAAATCCTGCACTACTGGTCGGCGGTCCAGTTCTTCCATCCTAATTGCGCGAAATCGAAGTCCCACTTTTCTTAATTGCGGGATAATTTCATCACATAAAGCTTTACGGGTACGGCCAAGAATAGCGATGGTGGCAGACGGATCATCGCGACGCGCTCTCACAACAATCTCTACCACCTCTTTAGCCTCTGCTGCATGATCCCCATTAAAAAATGGATGGATGTTAACTGACTCACCAACTAGTCCCTTATGTATAGAAACAGAAGACGTATAGGGTACGGCACCAGCCGAAATACCTTCTTCTCTTATCGGCATTATCTGTGAAAAGGTTTTATTGACCCAATCCACAATACCGCCCTGTGAACGAAAATTGGTACATAACACAATTGATTCTAATTCAATGTTACCGATATTTTCAGTACGGGCACGTGAAAACAAACTCACCTCTGCTTCACGAAAGCGATAAATTGACTGCATCGGATCACCAACGACAAACAAGGTGCGTCCATCACCAAGTTCCCACCCTGCAGTAAGCTTAGTAATTAAATCATATTGACTTCTCGAAGTGTCCTGAAACTCATCCATTAACAAATGCTGCATACGATAATCAAGTGCTAGCGACAAATCAGTTGGTGCATCGGGCTCTCCAAGAGCTTGTAAGGCCCCCAGCATGACCTCAGTATAATCAACCCTGCCTCGCGCTTGAAACACAAGTCTTAACTGCGCAACGGTATATGGTAATAAACGAGTGATAGAACCAAGCGCTTCCCACTGAGCATCAGTGTAAGTAGATGGTGGAAGCCTGCGTAAATTATGTAACCATTGCCGTAGTGTTTCATCTTCCTTGAGCTTGTCGATCAATGTGAAAGCGCGTTTTTTCCACAACTTTACTTCTTCTTTCTCATCAACAGTACCACCTGGTGGAAAGCCATCCGCCTTACTTAAAGCCTTTCTCCAACCACCTGTTTTTGTCGTTAACAACTCAGCTATACTAAGCCAGAGAGGGACATCACGCTCTTCACATCCAGGCATTACATTCAATTTCTCGCAAGTATCGAACGACAAGTTCCTGTCGCCATCTTTAAGGTTAGTGGCGGCATAACGTGCAAGTTTAACCGACTCTTTCTGCATTGATTCAGGATAGATATTTGATACGTTTTTAATTGCCCCACACCTAATCTTCTGTAGTCCAGTTTCTAATTCCTCTCGGCCCTTACCCATAACATGACGCAACCAGTGATTACGCTTCTCCAGTATTCTGGAGAGTAATTTTTCGGCATGACTTACATCATTGCCAAGATGCTTTAGTAATTGCTCAGCATCCTGTGCGGCTACATTATCCTTTTGTTCCGAAAAATTATTACTTGTAACCTGGCTAATGGTCGCGCGAGCTGCCTCACGATAAAGATCAGATGCATCCGATGTGCTTTCCATTTGGGAACTGGATTTAGACAGTAATGGCATCTGACGTACAAGTGATGCACACAATGAATCAATAGTCTGAATACGTAATCGCGTCGGATTTCTAATAATCTGCCAACCAGACTGATCATCGTGCTGTAATACTGCACTAGCTAACTTACGGGTTAATTTTACATGCTCATTTTCAGAAATATCACTAGACCGAGTAAGTGCTGCAAGTACTCCTTTTTGTATTTCTGCCACAGCTTTCTTTGTGAACGTAATCACTACTATCTCTTCAGGCTCTTCAACGCGTGCAAGCAGTTTAAGATATCGCTGAATCAGGAGCCCAGTCTTGCCTGACCCTGCTGGCGCCTGAACGATAAACGAGCATGTGGGATCAAGTGCACGTTTACGCTCAGCAAGATCTGAAATATGTGCAGTGTCGTTCATGCTCCATCCTCCGGCTCTGCATACGCATCCTCAATCCGTTCATAAATGCGACAGAAAGGTTGCACGTCACAATTACGGCATGTATCGGGGTATTTCTTAGGGTTAACTTTCGCATCACCTTTAGAAAAGCTCTCTGCAATCCGAGTAAGGTCAGTACGCCAAGAGGTAATTAAATGCTCCCATTCTGGATCAGCTTTCACACTAGGCAGAAGATCACTGTCCCGTGCTAATGCTTTGAATTTCATTTCTCCCATTTTTACCTGCGCAAATACAACTGCTGAAGCAGCATCAGATTGAGAAGCTAAAAGGTACAGTGGCAATTGTGGCTCATCTGGACGTTCACCACGCATGGTCGTAATTTTTGATTCTCCTGTTTTGTAATCGATGATGATAAACCTCCCATCATTAAGCATATCAACGCGGTCTAGACGCGTAGTTAGAGAAAGCCCGCCTAGGTCAATTTCCCTTTCAACCTCAATTCCTTTAACTCTGAAGTCGCTACGTTTCTTCTCTTTATCTAACCATTCATACGTCAATCGCACCAAACGCTGATTTTCGATATTTGTAAAACGCTTTGAGAATTTTGTTGAACGCTTTTTTTGAATACGTTCGATTTCCTTTTTAGCTAAATTTGACAATTTTTCTTTAAGCTTGTCATCACTGATCGCATCAAGCTCATTTTTGGTCTTAAGCTCACGCCATACTTGTTCTAACAGCCCATGCACCAATTCCCCACGTTCCATTGCATTTAGTCCAGTATATGGAGACTCTAATCCTTTTGCCCCCAGACGGTGCAAAGCAAATGCTCGGAACGGACAAGCCGCTTGGTTCTTTATCACCGAAGTACCACCATTCAGTGCTGCCTGATCAAGCTCTGGCGCTTTATTATCTTCAATAGACTCAATCTGACCCGCTTGATGAATCAGATCACGATGACTCTTATAAGTTGGTAGAATCAGCTCACTTTGTGGGAAGTCTACAATTAATGGACTAGGAGTAAGTATGCGCTCGTCTTTCTTCTCATCATCATGCCTAGGAAAACTAAAAATCACTTCATCCGAGCTGCGACTCCACTCGTTAATAAAACGACGTGATAGATCAAGTGATTCAGAAGCAGAGGCACGTGGTATTTTTGCTGAACGCTGTAGCTCAATTGGTAGGAACGGATTTGTACTTGAGGACAACGGCCACTTTGTATCTGATAACCCCATCACCCATAGATGATCAAATTCCATACCAACAGTCTCGTGTATATCTAAAATTTGAATGGGAACATCAGGGGTTTCTGGCTGAAAAATTTTCTCTACTGCTATTCTATGGAGGCGCCGTATCCCTCCAATATATCCGATCCTGGGAATAACACGATCAAGTGCCGCAAATTCAGCAACGATTTCGTTCCATTTATTTAGAGTCTGATATTCCGATGAGTCAAGAGCACGCTCACCTGGAAAATTAAAAATTTGAAGTACGCCGGAGATAGCTCTAGCTAAAACCGATGGCGCCTGCCTAACAAACAAATTTTCTTTGCGAAATTCTACAAGTGAAGATATCTGCTGCATGAGAATTGGACAATTTGTACTGTTCTGTTTGCGCTGAATAAGTACAAATAAGTCTTTGAGCGTAATTCTTGGCTCAACTCTCTTTCGTAATTGCTCGTCAAGCAGTGCACGATTTGTCATTTCGCTCTCTCCGCCAGCCAGAAAAGGCGAACGAAGGATGCTGCTCACAAGCTCAAATTCAATATCCTTCCCAGCCAGCTCAAGTAATTGGAACGCTGTACTGACTAGTGGGTATGAAGCCAAACTCATTCCAAGCGAAACATTAAAGGGATACACACGATGCGTAAAATCCGGTAGACCCTGCTGCACATCTGGCTCCATCATGGAGCTGAAGGTACGTATAATTTCACTCCGATACTTGGAGAGCTCTGGAACAACAACACCAATTCGTACCGTATTGTTAGCCTCAATCCACACTCGTGCCCATTCTGCAGATCGTTGAATCTCATCATGACTGTCTGTGCAACTAACTCGTTGCACTCTTCCAACTCGAGATCGAATCTTTGACTGCGACTGAGCTGTCATCACCTCGCAACCATATTCTAAGAGACTATTTAGAAAAGCTCTCTGCTGTGGTGTAAACGTATCAAATCCATAGCAAATCAATCGATCTAGTTTTTGAGCTCTTGTATGCCTCCATAATTCAATTATCAAATCATAAATTCGTGCTTTATCGATTTGATTTTCGCGTTGGGTTAATCCTCTATAACTCTTTGACCAGCTCCGGAATACCTTACAATCTTCATTTAGAGGTAGATTTTTGAGTTTAGAAGTAAGTTGCCATTCATGAATAATTTTCCAGGCTTTACGTGCTAATCTTGCTGCTTCAGGAATAGAAAATAAAATTGGGGCTTGGTCTGAATCAGAGATAACATTTTCCCACAACACCTGTTCCTGATTAGTTGAGAGTAAAGCAGGTAATTTATCTGCTTGCTCGGAATAGAGCATCTCTTCATATGAACGTTCAATGAATACAGCTATCGGAAGAATATCAGGCGTACTCCAGGCTGTGCGTGCCTGAATAACCTGCAAACCATCAAATTCTCGCCGCAACACCTTTGCGAGTCTTCGATTAGGTGTAACGACAACGCTGGAGTTTATACCAGTGGGAAACTGATTAAAAAAATCAGCAAGGATTACTTGTGGAAATTTCTGTAGTGAAGACATGCGGTGAAACTGACTACCGCTATAAGTTTAACGCTCTAACAAGTCTAGTTTGCTGGAAACATCCACCCAGTCGTCGGCATCTGACGGAGCATCTTTTTTCTCAACTATGGACTCCCAAGATTTTGATA
>Ga0315322_10003696_pt1 | contig 11763 bp, 9 predicted proteins | sample M110021515metaG_FD_203461 | JGI IMG/M metagenome (GOLD analysis project Ga0315322, IMG submission 203461) | Ammonia-oxidizing marine archaeal communities from Monterey Bay, California, United States - M1 100m 21515 | ecosystem: Environmental > Aquatic > Marine > Intertidal zone | place: USA... | reverse complement strand
TGCTCTTAATTTAGCATTGTCAATGTATGATATAAAAAATAAAGAAGTAATTTTACCATCATTATCTTTTGTTGCAACTGCAAATGCTATTTTAGAGAATCAAGGAATTCCAAAATTTGTAGATGTAGATGAAAAAACATTATGTATTGATTCTAAAAAAATATTAGATTCAATATCAAATAAAACAAAAATCATTTTACCTGTACATTTTGGTGGATTTTCTTCAAATCTTGCAGAAATATCAAAAATATGTAAAAAGCACAAAATTCATCTAATTGAAGATGCAGCACACGCAACAGGTTCTATTTATAAAAATAAAAAAATTGGCAATTATGGAGAGTTAGTTTGTTTTAGTTTTCATCCTGTAAAAAATCTAGCAATGCCAACAGGAGGATTAATTTCAATTAATTCAAAAAATCATAAACAGATGGAAAAAAGATTAAAAGAAAAAAGATGGTGTGGAATCACTAATAGAAAAGGAATTAATTATGATGTTAAAAATTTAGGATGGAATTATTATATGAATGAATTTTCAGCAGCAATAGGATTAGAACAACTTAAAAAAATAGAATTTACAAATAATAAAAGAAAGAAAATAGCAAAAGAATATTCAGAAAAAATATTATTAGAAAATAAAATGCCATTCGATAAAGGATGCTCATATCATTTTTATTGGATTAGAGTAAAAAATCGTAAAAAATTCAGAGAAAAATTAACCAAAAAAGGTATAGAAACAGGAATTCATTACAAACCCATTCATACTTTTACTTATTATAAATCAAAAATTCATTTACCAATTACTGAAAAAATAGGTAAAGAAATTGTATCATTACCAACTCATCCAAATCTTTCAGATGAAGATGTTAAAAAAATAATTCAAATTGTGAATAATTCAATTTAATTTAACTCAAAAATTAATTAATGTAAAGAAATTGTTAAAAACAATCGAGATGGAGGAAAATTCAACAATAAATGGTGATGAAATGTTTCAATTAATGGAAAAATTATATCCCATATGTAGAAGTATTACTGGTGATGGCGTAAGAGAAACATTAGAAATTATTAAAAAAGAAATTCCATTAAAAATTCATGAAGTTCCAACAGAGAAAAAAGTTTTTGATTGGACAATCCCTAAAGAATGGAACATAAATGATGCATATATTATAGATCCACATGGAAAGAAGGTTGTTGATTTTCAAAAATCTAATTTGCATGTTTTGAATTATAGCATTCCAATAGACCAAAAAATTTCATTTTCTGAATTAAAAAAACACATTCACACTATTCCTGAAAAACCAGATCTCATTCCGTATGTAACATCGTATTATTCAGAAAATTGGGGATTTTGTATGACACATAATAATTTTTTAAAACTTAAAGAAGGAGAATATACTGTAAAGATTGATTCAAAATTAGAAGAAGGTAGTCTTACATATGGTGAATTTCTTATTTCAGGAAAAAGTGAGTTTGAAATTCTTTTGTCATGTTATGTGTGTCATCCTTCAATGTGTAATGATAATTTATCTGGAATTGTTTTATTAACACAGATTGCCAAGCATTTTAAAGATTTAAAAAATCATTATTCAATTCGTTTTATTTTTATTCCTGAAACAATTGGTGCAATTACATGGATTCATCAAAATGAATCAAATTTATCAAAAATTAAACATGGATTAGTTGCAACTTGTTTAGGAGATTCTGGAAAATTTACCTACAAAAAAAGTAGACAGGGCAATGCTGAAATTGATAAAACAGTTATTAAAATTTTAAAGAAATCAAAAGTTAAATTCAAAACAGTCGATTTTTTTCCATGGGGAAGTGATGAGAGACAATTTTGTTCACCAGGTTTTGACCTACCTATTGGTTCATTAATGCGAAGTATGTATGGTACAGAAGATTTTCCAGAATATCATACATCAGGAGATAATTTAGAATATATTAAAAAAGAATCATTAGAAGAATCATTTGAAAAATATCTTGAAATAATTAAATCTCTAGATAAAAATAAACCAGATATTAATTTTAGAAATATAAAGAGAAAAATAAGTAAAAATTCAAAATTACATAAAAATTTAATCCAAAAATGTGAACCACAATTAGGAAAGAGAGGAATTTATAGGATTTTAGGAGGGCAAAATAATAATTTTGAAAAAAGAAAAAACGAATTTGCAATATTTTGGGTTTTAAATTTATCTGATGGAACAAATTCTTTAGAAGATATTGCAAATAGATCAAATCTTCCTTTAAAATTAATTGAGAATGCAGCAAATATATTAATTGAAAAACATCTTTTAAAATAAAAAATTCTTAATTTCAAAAAGATGTTTTTAATGGTTTATCTTTAATTAAGAAATAAGGATCCAAAAAGATTTCTTTTTTTATAATTTCTAAAACATCCTGAGCAAAAATACAACTAATTTGTCCTTTCCCTAATTTTACATCTTTTGCTTTTTTAAGATCATATGCAATTCTATTTAATTTAGTCAAATCGGGTAGAGTGTTTGGATCAGAAAGATCTCTAACAAAATGAGTGAAACTACATTTTTTTCTAATTTTATTATTAATAAAAATCCCTTCAAATGATTTATCAAATCTGTAAGAAACTTGTAGTAATTTTTCAGCATAGTGTATCAGAGTATTATATAATAATCCAACATTAAAACAGCAAATTTTACCATTAGAATTAACAAATCTATCCCAAAAAGAATCTTTTCCAAAAGAATGATTTTGTTTTGTCTCAGTAAAATATGTTGTATGTTTTCCAATAGCAGCAATTGAAAAATTTGCATCTTCAGATCTAATTGAATCTGGATCTGTTCTCAGTAATTCTGAAAACATTCCAACAGTACTAGGAGTTGTATTTAGATTAAATTCTTTATTCCAACAAAAAGAATATGAAAATGTTGGTACTACTAAAGTTCCGTCATCCCCAATTACTTCAAAAATAGCATTTTTAAAAAATTTCCAAAAATCATTTTGATTTTTTGCATTTTCTAAAATTCCAAAAAATCCTAAATTACTATGAACAAAAATTTTGTCACCTTTCGTAAGGCCTACTTCAAGTAAAGCATTTACGATATCATTCTGAGAATAATCAAATTTATTCATTCAATTTTCCCTTAATAATATCTGCAATCCCATTGATAGAAGAAAAATTGGGGTTTTGAAATTCATCATTAGAAAATCTTATTTTAAAAGTTTCTTCTAAAAATGAAACAAATGACACAAACTTCAATGAATCAATCCATCCTAACAACAAATAATTTTTTTCAAGATTTTGAGTAATTTCAGTTTGGGTTAATTCAGAATTTTCTTTAAACCAATTGATTATAGTATCTATTTCCATAATTTCAAAACAAATACACGATATCTATATTTTTCTAAATTGGTTTTAATTCAAACAAATGCCATAATGGAAATTTAGATGCAAAATGAAATGCTCTAGGATCAATTTGTTCAAAAGTCTCATCAGGGAACAATTCTTCCATCCAATGTACTGAAAATCCACCTTTTCTATATGTTTGAATTAATTTACTTAAAGTAGGAGTAACACTGAAAAAAGAATTATTATATTCTGTCAACACAGTAAAAGGATTTTTTACATCGCCTAACCAAGGTAATAACCAAAAAATATAATGTGGTTCAAGACTGATTACTGTACCATCAGTTTTTAAAATTCGTTTCATATCATTAAATAAAATTTCAATATCAGGTTGTTCATTTGAAAAAGGTACAAAATAGAACAGTAATGCATCACTCATGAAAATATAGTCTACAGAATCATCATCAATAAAATCTAATCCACCTTTTGTACCTATAGGTTTTATTTCAAAAGTAGTATTAAATTTAGAATTTTTTCTAGCAATTTCGATATATTTTTCATTAGGATCTACTCCCAAAACACTGGCACCAGTTTCACTTATCATATTAGAATAAAATCCAGGGCCACAACCAATATCAATTACGTTGCTATTTGATGTGATTTTATTTTTGAAATAAGATTTTAGAAAATTACCTTGTATTGCAGAATATAAATTATTTTTTAGTTTATAATTTTTAATATCAAATTTTTGATTTAACCACCAATCACTTGGATCCTCTCTTTTTTCAACCATAAGATGTTGACCAAGTTGTTGATGAAAATTTCCCATATGTTTAACATCTAATAATGAATTTTTTAACTGAAAATAATCTAAATATTTTTCTTCATTATCTATTAGAATAAAATGATTTTTTAATTCATCAATAAAATCTTTTGCCGAAATTATTTTTGAATTAATTGATTCAAAAACTCTTTTAATTCTAGTAGGATCTGCAAGCAAACCTTCATAATTTGTAAAATCTTGAATTAAGAAAATTTTAAATTTTTTTTCAGAATTTTTTTCTAATAAATTTTCTATAGATAATTTTCTTATTTGATTATAAAATTCTAAACCATGAATATCTATTCCTATTGATGTCTTGGTAAAATTATTCATTAAAATAAAAAATTCATTAGTTTCAGGCAAAATAATTACATCATTAGAAATTTTCAAGAAAATCTATGATATAGAAGTTATTTTGGTTATTAAAATTTTATTATTTCATTATCAATGATCAATTGGTTGCAATTAAAAATAAAATCTACATGAAAATTTATTTTGTTTAAACCTCCTATTGTTGAATTTGATCCAAACCCACAATGAAATGTTCCAAAAGTTCCCTCATCGATCAACATATTTCCACATATTTTAGCTAAATTATTAAAACCAATTCCCAATTCAGCCAACACTAATGATTTAGGCCCATAATTATTAAATAAAGATTGAAGAGTAGATTTTTGTTTTAAATTTCCATCTATAGAAACAATTTTTCCGTCTTCAATTTCTAATATAATATCTTCATCTAATTTACCAATTTGTGGAATTGGAATTGAAGCATCAACCACGAGGATTCCATTAGAATGATTTTCAACTGGTGCAATATTTGCTTCAATATCAGGGGGAGATCCCAATAAAATTTCATTATTAACATATCCGGGTGCAAAATTTCCTTTTCTTCCTGAAATATCTAATGAAAGATTAGTACCTTTTTTGGTAGTGATAATAACTTTTTTTCCTGCTGAAAATTTTTTTGATAATTCCAAAACATTTTGAGATAATTCTTTAAAATTTGCTCGCAATGACTGATCATTTAAGACATCAACTGAAAAATCAGGTAAACTTAAGAATCTAGTTTTATTTTTGGATGAATGTTTTCTTGCTTCAGTATGTGCAATTGAAAAAGTAGTAAGACCAAGTACTAAATCAGAATTTAACATATATGCTGCTACTTTTGGAGGGGGTTCTGAACCATGTATTTTTTGATCTGTAAGTAAAAAGGTTTTTGAAGAAATCCCCTTTTCATAACATAACTGTTCAAAGAATTTTCCTAATTTTGATGTTTGTTGATCAACAATAATACATAATTTTTCATTTTTCTGTAAATTTCCCAAATCAAATAAAATTATTTTAGCACCTGTAAACGCTTTATTATCTAAGATTGAATTCATCAGTTAGTTATCCACTAGAAGTTTCTATGATTAAAGTTTTAATTTTATTCAAACCATCTTTAATTCTTTCAACAGATTCTGAACCAATGGCAACTCGGATAAATTTATCGCAAGTTTTTCCATATCCAATTCCAGGAGCAGTACTTATTTTATAATCTCTTAATAGAGAAAAACAAAATTCTTCAGATGATAAATTTGATGGTTCAATAGAAATAAAAAAATAAAAAGTAGCAGTACCAGGTAGATATTTTAAATCAATAGAATCTAAATATTCATTAATATTTTTTCTCTTATTAATTAAATTTAAAATTTGAGGTTTTGTAATAGAAATTATTTCATCAAAATGTTTAGAGATATAATATTCTAGAATTGTAGAAGGGCATGTAATTAAATGCTGATTTATTTTTAAAATTTGTTCTATTAATGATTTATTTGTAATTAAATATCCCAAACGCCAACCAGAAATTCCAAAATTTTTTGAAATAGAATTTATTAAAATAGTATGTTTTCGTTCAATATCAAGATGTCCAAATGAAATAAATTCATCTTTATTTATAACAAAATCACTGTAAGCTTCATCAGATAAAATAAATAAATTATATTTTTTAGCTAATTCATGTAAATAAGACATTTCTTGTAAATTGAAAACTCGTCCTGTAGGATTATTAGGATTATTTACAATAATTAATTTTGTTTTTTTAGATACGTATTTTTCAAAATTAAAAATTGATTCTGTATAAGGAATTTGTATTGGGACACCGTGAGATAATTTAACTTGCTCCGGAAAACTAACCCATGCTGGTTCATGAATAAGGACCTCATCACCAGGATTCAATAATGCCATTAGTGACATGTAAATTGCAATTTTTGAGCCTGATGTAATAATAATTTCAGAATTCGGATCAAAATTTACTTCATAATTTTCTGAAAAATAATTAGATAGTTTGGTTCTTAATTCTAAAATTCCTTTTGAATTTGAATAATGATAGATTTTAGGATATGGAAGATCTTCAAAAGAAAATAAAGGAATATCGAAAAATGCCTCACCAAGTGAAAGTACTGTGATATCTTCTCCTTTTTCTTGAAGTTCATAAACCATAGTATTGTATTTTATAGAAAGTGCTTCAATACTATTCTCAACAATTTTTGAAGGTAAAAGTTGAGAATTTTCATCAAATTGTTTTATGTTAATTTTTTCAATGGAAGGGATTTCTTTAATTGAAGATTGAAGAATCCAAGATTTAATTTTATTTTTAATTATTTTGCCTGAACTAGTATGAGGCAATTCTGGTAATTGAATAATTTTTGAAGGGATTTTTATTGTAGATAAATTTTCTTTACATAATTGAATAATTCTAGGTTTTACAGTTTTGAAATTTTCATCTTTCTTTAAACTAACTACGGCTACAATTTCCTCACCCTCAAATTTATGAGGTATACCAATCACTGCACATTCACGAATAGATGGATCTCTATAGAGTATATTTTCAATGCTTAAAGGACTGATATTAATTCCACTTCTAATAATTAGATCTTTTTTTCTTCCAGTAAGAAACAATTCATTATGATCAGAGGTATAGCCTAAATCACCAGTTTTAAACCAGTTATTATTAAAAAGTTGATCAGAATTTTCTTTTTTTAAATTATGATAACCTCTCATTAAAAAAGGTGTTTTTATCTCTATATCACCCTCTTCAAAATTTTTTATTTTTTTATTATTTTTTGTAATTTGTAAATTTACAGAAGGCAAAATTTTCCCAACATAATTTTTTGTATTTTTTTGATTTGGTCCACTAGTAGAAATAAAAAATGTTTCAGTTAATCCTAAATTTTCATAAATTTTTATTCCATATTTTTCTTCAAATTCAAGTTTTATCGGATACGGTAAAGGCGCTGTTCCAGAAAGACAAAATTTAATATTTTGTTTACAATAATTTTTACCCTCATTGCCTCGATCAAATTCTAATAAAATGGAAATAATACTTGGAACCAACCACAATGTATTTACTTTATTTTTTATCACAGGTTCCCAAAAATTTAGAATAGACTTAGGATCATAAGTGTGAGTTAATACAACACTAGATTCACAAACATATGGTAATAATAAGAGATTATAATATCCTCCCAAATATGTTAAAGATAACATATTATAAAATCGACTATTTTTATCAATCCCAACAATTTTTCCAAACTCATGTGCATTTTCAACTAAACTAGAGATGTTATGTACAACTGCTTTAGGTTCTGATGTAGTACCAGACGTATAAACAATAGCAAGTTCATCATTAGACGATAAATTGAAAAAAGGTTCAAAATTATCATTTAATGAGAGATCATTAATATTCCAAAATAATGTTTGAAATTCTTGAAGATTTTTTGTAGAAATTGTTAATGTTTGAATACTTTTGGATTCATAAAATTTTACATTAATTTTTGGAATAGTATATTCAGAAGTTACAATTAATTTTGCATTACTATGATTAATCACATAGTCAATTTCTTGTAATGATATTGTAGGATTTATTGGGACAATAACAATTCCAACAAAAAGACATCCAAAGTATAATTTTACTAATGAAGTAGAATTTTCCATAATTATAGCAATTCTATCACCTTTTTTCAGTCCTAAATTGAGTAAATTTGAAGCAATTTTTGATGCTTCGTTTTCTAATTGTTCAAAAGTTAATTCAGTATTATCGATATTATCAATTAAAAATATTCGTTTTGAATTATTTCTACTAATGTGTTTTAATCTTAATATTGAATCCAATTTACTTCATTTTTTATTATTAATTTATCATTATTTTAAAATTTAAATTTTTAAGAATATAATGTGTTTTAAATTGATTTCTTATTAAAAAAATACGAAAGAATTCCAAAAATTATCACCTAAAATTTCCTTTTTCAATAATTCGAATATGAGAAATAAGATTTTCTAATTGAAGTGTGTCAATTGACGTTGAAGCATCAGGTCCTTTTGAATTTTTTAATTTTACATGTTTTTCAATAAAAATTTCTTTTGCATTTTTTTGTTTTTTAAATGTAGCATATAAAATTGGGGCAGTAATCCCCATTGTATGATCAGAGAACCCATCAAATTTTATTGCTTCTTTCCAATTAATTTTGCTAAATTTTAGAGGATAATCTGAAATACAATAACAAAATATTTTTTTATTTTTTGAAAATATTTTATTAATTTTTTTCTTATTACCTCCCATTCCCATACTAATCAAAATAGGTTTCTTTGTTTCAGATTTTGCTTTTAATGTTTCAAGAGCATGAGGATCTTTTAATAAACAAGTTCTTGATGCGACTTTGTATTTTTTCACATGAATAGATTCCAAAAAGTCTATTGCTTCTGAATAGAATGCGCTACAAAAAAATTCAATTTTATTTTTATCAGCCAATTTTTTTAATATTCTAGCTTTCTCAAAAGTAATTTCAGATTTTTTAATAGTTTCCCAGTCTGGATGTTTTTTAGAATACAAATCAGATGCCCTCCACATTTGAAACTTAACCGCATCGGCACCTGCTTTTTTACATTCTCGAATAATTTTTTCAGCTTTTTTCATACTACCTTCCCAATTTGAACCAATTTCAGCAACTACAAATGTTTTCAATACCATTTGTCAAAAATACGAAAATTTAACTGTTTTAATATAAGAAAAAGAGTGTTTAAGAATTGAAAAAAATTGATCCAACAATCAGATTAGTGAAAGAATCAGATTTTCGTTTTTTATTTAATTTATTAAAGCAACGAGATAGAAGATCCAATATTTCTCACAAAAAAATGCCTACATATTATGAACACGTTAAATTTGTTAAATCTAAACCATATTCAAAATGGTATATAATTCAGAAATCTAAAATTAAAATTGGTTCGATTTATCTTTCAAAAAATAATGAAATAGGAATTTTTATGAATGAACGATTTCAAAGAGAAGGAATAGCAACAAAAGCTTTAGAATTAATTATAAATAAAAATCCCAGATCTAAATATTTAGCAAATGTAAATCCTAAAAATCTCCGTTCAGCAAAATTTTTTAAAAAAAATAATTTTAAATTAATTCAGCACACATATGAATTAGAAAAAGAATAAAAATTTTAAATTAAATTAAGTTCTTGAAAGATATTTTTTAATTCAACTTTAGATATTTTCTCTACATTATCAGATGAATACGATTCCATATTTGTTATTTCTTTAATTCCATCATATGTTTGATGAATTACATTTGGATTAAACATTGGATAGAGAGGAGATGTTAACATATACAAATCTTGAAATTCCCAGGAATATCGCATTTCCTCTTTATTAATTAAAGTTTCATGTAACTTTTCACCAGGTCTAATTCCAACCACATCATTTCCATAATCATCAATCAATTCTGTCAAAGCATCTTTAACATCTTTAATTCTATAGGATTTTAATTTTGGAATAAAAATTTCTGAACCTTTTCCTAATTCTGTTGCTTTTAAAATAAAATCTAATGCTTCATCCATGGTAATACTAAAACGAGTCATTTCAGGATCTGTTATCTGAAGTTTATTTTCATTCTTAAGTAATTTAATGAATTTTGGAATTACTGAACCACTACTTCCAACAACATTTCCATATCTAAGTCCAATAAATTTTGTTTGATATTTTTTAGGATCTAAATAGTTATTTGCGGTCACAAATAATTTTTCCATAAGTAATTTTGTAGCACCGTATGTATTTAATGGAGAAACTGCTTTATCTGTACTTACACAAATAGCTTTTTCTACATTTGCACTTAAACATGCATCTATAACATTTTGAGAGCCAATAACATTTGTATTAATTGATTCAAAAGGATTGTATTCAATTTTTGGAACATGTTTTAATGCTGCAGCATGAAAAACAATATCTATATCTTCAGTTGCCCTAACTAATCTATTTGAATCACGTATATCACCTAAGAAAAACCTTAATCTAGAATCATTAAAGGAGTTCTCCATTTCAATTTGTTTATTTTCATTTCTACTGAAAATTCTTACAGTATCAACGTCAAGTTTTAGTAATCTTTTTGTTAATGCTTGACCAAGAGAACCAGTACCACCAGTAATTAAGATCTTTTTACCACTAAACATAGATTTTTCTTTATAACTTTTCTAAAAAACCTTACCATCTAAGAATTCATTTAAAAAGATTTGAGAATTTTTGAAAATTCTTTTGATGCATAGCCTGGATAAGCCAAGAAATTAGATACAAATATTTCAGCATTTTGAGTGATTTCATTTTGAAATTGTTTATCAAATAACATTTTTTTTATACAATTAACTAAATTATCACAATATGAAATTGTATAAACAGCATTTTGTTTAATATGATTATAGTCAGGAATATCTTTATCTAAAATTATATTCATTGTTGGTTTTCTCAAAATCATTGATTCCAATAACATTGTAGATGTACCAAAACTTTCTGGGGAAACAACAATTACAATATCAGATCTGTTTATGGTATCAATAACTGGAACAGATTGATAAACAGGAATATTAGAATCAATTTGATTAATCAAAGATTTAATTTTTTTATTGTGTGGTAATTGAGACGCATGTAATTTAACAATAAGTTTACAATTTTTAAACTCTTTTAGAATTAAAATTATTTTTCTAATAGTATTTTCAAATTTTAATTCTAAATCACTATTTGATAATCCAGAAATTTGTGTTATAGGATTTGGAGCCAATAAAACAGTAATTTCTTTTGATTGTTTTTTTATTAATCTAGAATTAAAAAAATCATCATGTCTAGGACTTCCAGTGACAATAATTTTTGAGGAATTTATAGCATATTCGTCAATCATAAAATTTTTTTTAGAATTTCCCCAAACTCCTAATTTATCCCTAAATTGAAGATATTCTTTTTTATCATATAATTTTGTTTGACTGTCTCTTTCAACAAATCCATGTTCAAGAACAATAGATGGAATCTTATTTTTATTATATTCTAAAAATGCTTTTTCAGTTTCACCAACTTCATTTAACGATACAATGCATCTAATATCCACACTCTCAAATAGAATTTTCATTGTTTGAATAATTGAAATAAAATTAAATAATTTTGCATCATAACTTTTTACAAAAGTATCTTTAATAATATCCCAAAAACTTAAACCTTCAATTTGAAAAAAATTTTCAAAAATTTGTGGGTTATTCCAAAAAAAGTTAAATTTTTTTGAATATTCTTCAGTTAGTTGAGAAATTTTCTT
>Ga0315322_10003694_pt1 | contig 11764 bp, 10 predicted proteins | sample M110021515metaG_FD_203461 | JGI IMG/M metagenome (GOLD analysis project Ga0315322, IMG submission 203461) | Ammonia-oxidizing marine archaeal communities from Monterey Bay, California, United States - M1 100m 21515 | ecosystem: Environmental > Aquatic > Marine > Intertidal zone | place: USA... | reverse complement strand
ATTTAGATCCCAATACATTAGAAGACAACATTACACTTGGAGAATATTTAAAAAAAATTAAAAAAACTAATTTTTTTATAGATTATCATATAATACCAATGGTTTCAGCGATATGGTCAATGCCACTTTACGAGGCATCACAGATGCCATTATCATTCTTTTTAAATTTTTTTAAAAATCATGGATTATTTAAACTTAAAAATAGACCTCAATGGTTTACAGTATCTAATAGAAGCAAAACCTATGTTAATAAAATTTTATCAAATATTAGTGGTGAATATTATAAGAATTATGAAATCAACAAGATTGTAAGAGGCAATAATGGTATAAAAGTTTATTATGGATCAGAGAATGAATTTTTTAATTATGACAAAGTTGTCCTGGCATCACATGCTGATGAAAGTTTAAATATTATTTCAGATGCTTCCGATCAAGAAAAACAAATATTAAATAACTTTAAATATAGAAAAAATACAGCAATAATTCATTCTGATGAAAACTCAATGCCAAAAAATAAAAAAGCATGGTGTTCATGGAATTCATTATTGGATCCAGAAAATAAAAAAAATTCGTCAGTTACTTATTGGTTGAATCAATTACAAAATTTAAAAATTAATAAAAATATTTTTTTGACAATAAATCCTTTTTTTAAAATTGATTCTAATAAAATTTATAATGAGATAGATTTTACACATCCATATTATGATGATAATGCTCTAAAAAATCAGTCAAAATTAAATTCTATTCAAAATGTTAACAATACTTTGTTTGCAGGAAGTTATTTTGGTTACGGATTTCATGAAGATGGCATAAAATCTTCTATTGAAATGGTTAAAACCTTAAATGATTAATTCATCTATATATAACGGTCAGGTAATACACAAAAGGTTTAAACCGAAGGTTCATTATTTCAAATATAATGTTTTTTCACTATTAATAGATCTTTCTGAATTAAAAATATTAGATAAGAAGGTTAATTTTTTTTCATATAATAAAATTAATTTAATCAGCTTCTATGATAAAGATCATGGTGAAAGAAATGGATCTTCATTAATACAATGGGTACATAAAAATTTAAAAAAGAATAATATTTCTATTGATAATATCAAGATTAAGATTTTATGTTATCCAAGAATTTTTGGTTTTGCATTTAATCCTTTAAGTGTTTTTTATGTTTATAATATAAATGACCAATTAATTTCAATACTTTATGAAGTTAAAAATACATTTGGCGAACAGCACACCTATATATTTCGAGTAGAAAAAGATGCAAATTTAATCCAAAATAATTGTTCTAAAAAATTTCATGTATCTCCATTTATTGAAATGAATTGTAATTATTTTTTTCGATTATTGAAGCCAGGAAACAAAATATCAGTAATAATTGATCAATATGACGTTCATGATAAAATTTTATATGCCTCTCAAGATGGAATTAGATCAGATTTTAACACAGCATCTTTAATTAAATCATATTTAAAACATCCAATAATGACTTTTAAGATCATCCTGGCGATACATTATGAAGCGTTTAAACTATGGACAAAAGGAATTAAATTCATAAAAAAAAAAATTAAAATTAAGAATAATATAACAATTGAAAACTGATGTTACTTTATAGCGTTTCAGATAAAATAGTTTTTAGTATCCTTAAAAGGATAAATGTTGGATTTTTAGAAATCTCAACTTTTTCTGGTGAAGTGCTAAAATTTGGTAATCCGAACGATAAATTGAAGGTAAATTTAAAGATAAAAACTCCTGCATTAAATTATAATTTAATTAAAGGAGGAAGTATTGGATTCGCTGAATGTTATATGAGAAATGAATTTGAAACTAATAACTTGTCTGATTTAATTGAATTAACTGCAAGAAATATTGACATCATGCATAAATTTGCAGGTGTTTTGGATTTAAAATTCTTAAATTTTATTAAAAATAAATTTATTAAAAATACAAAAAGTAGAAGTAAGAAAAACATTGCAAAACATTATGACCTTGGAAATGATTTTTTTTCCCTTTGGCTGGACAATACTCTCACATATTCAAGTGCAATATTTGATGATCAAAATAAAAATTTGTCTGATGCACAAAATAATAAATATCAAAAATTAATTAATTTAATTCAACCCAACAATGGTGATAGAGTTTTAGAAATTGGTTGTGGTTGGGGAGGTTTTGCTGAATATTTAGGCAAGAATTATGATGTGAAATTAGATTGTATTACTATTTCGAAGAAACAATTCGAATATGCAAAGGAGAGAATTCATAACTGTGGTTTGAATGAAAAGGTAAATATAGAAATCAAAGATTACCGAGACCTAAAGGGAAAATATAACTCTATAGCATCAATTGAAATGATTGAAGCTGTAGGACAAAATTATTTAGAGAGTTATTTCAAAACAATTAAACATAATTTATCCGATGGAGGTAGAGCTGCCATTCAAGCAATTACTATAGATGACAGTTTGTTTGATAGGTATAAAAATAAACAAGATTTCATTCAAAAATATATTTTTCCAGGAGGGTTTTTACCCAATAAAAATACTATTAATAAACTTGTGTCTAATAATGGATTAAGTGTGAACTCCTATATCTCTTATGCAGATCATTATGCGGACACATTAGCTATATGGAGAGAAGAATTTAATAAAAAATGGAATTTAATTAAAAACCAAGGTTTTGATTTAACCTTCAAGAGAATGTGGGAATTTTACCTCTCTTATTGTGAAGCTGGTTTTAAATCAAAAAATATTGATTTAATTCAATTTTCACTTCAAAATAAATAATATAAATAGAGGAGATTTTAATGCGTCATATAAAATTTATTAGATCAATTTCATTGATAATTTCATTATTCTTAATTACAAGTTGTTCAAATAATAGTGCAATGAAACCAGAGGATTTTAAAAATAAAGAACCGAGATTAATAATTGAAGAGTATTTAACAGGAAATGTTAAAGCTTGGGGGGTACTACAGAATAGATCTGGTAAAGTTACTAGACAATTTTCCGCTGATTTAAATGGATCTTGGGATGGCAAACAATTAATTTTAAAAGAAAAATTTAATTGGGACGATGGTGAAATCCAGAATAGAGAATGGACTATTAATAAGATAGATGAAAATAGCTATGAAGGAACAGCGGGAGATGTTGTTGGTAAAGCAATAGGATATTCTTATGGACCTGCATTTAAATTTGAATATGTTCTTTTAGTTCCTGTCAAAGGTAAAGAAATGAAAATTACTTTTGATGATTGGATTTTTAAACAAGATGATAGAGTTGCAATCAATAGAGCTACAATGACTAAGTTTGGAATTAAAGTAGCTGAGTTAACGGTAGTATTTGTTAAAGATTAGTAATCTATTTTTTTCATACCTTTTGCAACTAGTTTAAAATACAAGCTACTAGGTAATATCTGTAGAAATTTTAAAAAATATGTAAAGGCCTTTGGAAAATGTATTTCAAAACCTTTTTTTACAATTAAACCTTTATAAATTTCATTTGCAGCAAACTCAGGTGATTTAATCATAGGCATCGGAAATTCATTTTGATCCGTCATAGGAGTTTTAATAAAACCAGGACTGATTAATGAAACTCGCACATTTTTCATTTGCATATCAAAATTTAAACTTTCTGCAAAACTAGTGAGTGCTGCTTTAGAGGCACAATATGCACCAGCTGCAGGTAAACCACGATAACCAGCCACAGAAGAAACTATTGATATTTGGCCTTTTTTCTTTTCTGAAAAATAATCATAGATAGAATTAATAGAATTCATTGTTCCAAAATAATTTACTTCCATAATTTCTCTTATCTTGTCTAAATTAAATTTCTTTTCTGATTTTGGATCATGCATTCCTGTGCCAAATACACAAATATCAATATTTTTAAATTTATCGACTATATTTTTTGCTACTAGTTTACATTTATCAATTTCTGTTACATCTAATGGAAAAGAATGAATATTCTGATTAATCTCTTTAAGCTCATTTAATAAATTTTCACGTCTTGCAGATGCTGCAACGGTCCATCCATTTTCTGCAAATTTGATTGCAACAGCTTTACCTATTCCACTACTAGCACCAGTTATCCAAATAACTTTTTTTTCTTCCATAATTTATTGTATAATACAAATATGTTAAAAAACAAATTCATAACATTTTTACTTTTTGGCTTAGTTACATTTTCAGCATCTGCAATAGGAGGTTTGGCTACTTTTAACTTTAAAGAGCCATGGTACTCATTATTAAATAAGCCAACATTCAATCCTCCAGATTGGTTATTTGCTCCAGTTTGGACAACACTCTATTTAATGATGACAATCGCAATATGGTTCTTTTGGCATAATAAAAATAGAAATATGAATACTGTTTATATTTATTTTATTCACCTAGTTTTTAATACAACTTGGAGTATAGTTTTTTTTGTATTACATAATATGTTGCTAGCGCTAGTTATATTGGTCATATTAATTGGTTTAATCATTAATCTTATTGTTAGGTTTAGACGTGTCAACTTGCTTAGCTCATATCTAATGATACCTTATGTACTTTGGTGTACTTTTGCTTTAATTTTAAATTTTAACTTAATAATATTAAATTAAATATGGATGACGTTGTAATAATTGGTGGTGGTATAATTGGAGCTGCAAGTGCTTATTTTTTATCTAAAGAAGGCAGAAAGGTAAAAGTAATAGAAAGAGACCCAACCTATAAAACAGCTTCATTTCCATTATCATTAGGCGGATTCAGAAGACAATTTTTTCAAAAAGAAAATATTTTACTTGGTAAGTTTGCAAGAGAATTTATTTATCAAATTCCTGATCTTTTAAAAACTGAAAAAAACCCAAACCCTACTGCTAGTATGGTAACTAACGGTTATCTATTAATGTTTGGTCCCGAACATGCAGAAGAACAATATAAAGCTCTTGAAAATCATAAAGCTTGTGAAGCTGGAACAAAAAACATTAAAGGTTCAGAATTATCAAAAGTATTTCCATACATAAATAGCGAAGGGATTGAAACAGCTACTTATACTGACAATCAAAGTGAAGGCTGGATAGATCCTTTTATGTTTCATGGTGCTTTAAAAAGTAAAGCTATTGAGCTTGGTGCGGAATTTATTAAAGGGGAGGTTAAAAGTATTTCTGAAATAAAGGCTAAAACAATAATATCTGCTGCTGGTTGTTGGACTAAAGAATTATTAGAAGATATTCCGGTTGTTCCTCAAAAACATACAGTTTTTAGAGTTAAATGTCCAAAATATATCAAGGAAATGCCTCTTACCGGTGATCTAACCACAGGTGTTTATTGGAGACCTGAAGGAGGAGAATATTTAGCGGGTTCTCCTAATTCAGTTTTTGATGCAACTGATTTAGAACCAGCATGGAATGATTTTGAAGAATTAGTTTGGCCCGCATTAGCTCAAAGAATGCCTGCATTTGAAGAATTAAAATTAACTGGTGGCTGGGCAGGCTATTATGATTGCAATAAATTAGACAATAATGCAGTCGTAGGCAAACATCCAAAATTTGATAACGTTTACATGGCTTCTGGTTTTACAGGTAGGGGTTTGATGCAAGCTCCAGGAATTGGAAGAGCTTTAACAGAATTAATTACAACTGGATCTTACCAAACAATTGATATTAGTGATTTTGCTGTTGAAAGAGTACTTGGAAATAGTGCGAGACCAGAACCATACGTACTTTAAATATTTTATTTTATGGAACATCAAATTCTTAATTTATTCCCATTATCTATTTATAAATCAAAATTAGGATTAACTGATGAATATAAAAAAGAATTAATTAGTGAGATTGTAACTATGACAGAAAATTCATCTCAGCTAGATTATAAAACAAACAATGATGCCTGGACTGGTGATACGCAAGGTTATGATAAACTTTATGAAAATAAAAAATTTGATTTTTTTTTTAGTCAAATATCAAAACATTTAAAAAACTATATTGAATATTTTGAAATTGATACTAGTACAATTGATTGTTATTTTCAAAGATCTTGGGCAACTTTATCCAATAGTCAAGAAAATATAAAACACCATAGACATGTACAATCACATTTATCATTTGCTTACTATTTAAAAAAATCAAAACAAGATTCAAATATTCAGTTTGTTAATATGGATCATCCAAGTGAATTTATACCCTCTTTATTTCACTCAAGAACTGTAAAATTGTCTAAAGTTTTTAAAAATAGAAATATTAAAAATTCAAGTGTAATTGATCTAAATTGTCTTGAAGATGAAATTGTAATTTTTCCATCAAAAACAAGACATGGCACACAACCTTTTGTAAAAAATGATAACAGAGTATCTATTTCAGCCGATATTTTAATTGTTGCTAAAGACTCAAAAAATATGGAGCATATGATGCCACCATTAAATCAGTGGAAAAAATTTTAACAATAAATTATAGATAAAATAGTTTTATGAAATTACATATTGGTGGTAAAGAAACAAAAGAAGGCTGGAGTATTCTCAATATTCAAAAAAAGGATGGTGTTGATTTTGTTGGCGATATATCTGATCTTAGTCAGTTCAAAAATAATTCTATAGATGAAATTTATGCGAGTCATGTTTTGGAACATGTAAGTCAAAAAAAAATTAGCAAAACATTAAACGGAATTTATAAAGTTCTTAAAAACAAAGGTAAATTTTATGTTTCAGTTCCTGATATGGATATTCTATGCAAAACATTTATTCATTCTAAAACAACTATGGAATTGAAATTTCATACAATGAGGATTATGTTTGGTGGACAACTAGATGAATTTGATTTTCATTATTTTGGCTGGAATTTTCAATTTCTTAACAATTTTTTATTAGAAGCAGGTTTTAAAAAAATAGAAAAAGTAGATAATTTTTCAATTTTTAAAGACACAAGTAATTACATGTCAAATGGCGCTCCTATTAGTTTAAATGTTATTGCTTATAAGTGATTATTAAGTACCACAAAAAGTTTGAAATTTTTTACCATTAAGTAATGAAAAAAGTTATATATTTTTTTCTAATACTAATAATATTTGTTTTTTTATTTGATATTAAATTTCTAAATTATTTTTTTTCAAAAAAATTATCTAATTGGACCGAACATACTTCTGAAGTAAATATATCTAAGTTGAATTATTTTAAAGGAGAATTAGAAATTAACAAAATTCAGATTAAAAATAATAAAAACTTTGAATCAAAAATTTTTGATACAAATTTGATAACAATCAATTTTGATTTTAAATCATTATTTTCAAATTTGGTATTAATTAATTCAGTAGTAATTATTGATCCTATATTTTATTTTGAAATTAAAGATATCAACACAAAATCAAATAAAAAAGATATTATTGATAATTTAAATATAATTGATAATTCTGACAAAGTATATTCCGCTAAAAAAAAAGACAAAAATTTTTTAATTTCAAATCTTTTGATTAAAAATTCTAAAGTTATTATAAAATATCCAAAAAATATTAAAGATTTGCATATAGATTTATCAGAAATAACATTTAGTAATGTAGGAAATGCTGGAAAAGAAAATGATAATAATTTTCAACATTATAAAGACGCTATAAAATTAATTTTAAGTGATATTTTTTTTAAAATACCTGATTACAATTTAAGAAATTTAATTAAAAAAAAATATAAAATAGAATAATATTTTTAAGTACCACAAAACGTTTGATAATTCATATTTTTTGATGGATATTGAAAACTGCCAATATTTTTTTGTTCTGTGTAGGGTTTTTTTATAATATTTAGTAAGTCGTTCATTGGTTTTAAATTATCATTATTTGCAGCTTCTAATACTTCTTCTACTTTGTGATTTCGAGGAATAACAGTAGGGCTATTTTTTTTCATAAGATTTATAGAATTTTCTTTAGATCCATTATTAAATGAAATTCTTTTTTGCCAATTTTTGAACCAATTTTTAAAATTTTTATCCTCATAGATTTTATTATCATTAATATTAATATTCATTAAATAACAAAAAGTGTTGGTATAATCAGCTTGATTAGTCTCCATCCAATTTAATAATTCATTAATTAATCTTAAATCATTATTTTGTTCACCAAATAATCCAAGTTTATTTCTCATCATATTGAGCCATTTTTTTTCATATACATTTTGAAAATTGTCTATTGTTTCCGTTGCAATTTTGATTGCTATATCTTCATCTTTATCAATTAATGGAATTAAACATTCAGCTAATCTTGCTAAATTCCATTTTGTAATAGGTGGTTGATTTATAAATGAGTATCTTCCCATCTTATCAATAGAGCTAAAAACAGTTTTTGGATTATAATAATCCATAAATGCACATGGGCCGTAATCAATAGTTTCTCCAGATATTGCCATATTGTCTGTATTCATTACTCCATGAATAAAGCCTACACGCATCCAGTTAACAACTAGCTTACATTGTCTTTCCATTACAAGATTAAGTAAATCTAGAGCTTTATGTTTTGATGACTGAATTTCTGGGTAATGTCTATTTATTGTGTAATCAACTAATATATTTAAATCATCAATATTTTGTTTTGCAGCTATGTATTGAAAAGTCCCAACCCTTATATGACTTGAAGCAACGCGTGTTAAGATGGCTCCTGGTAATAAATTTTCTCTTACAACTTTTTCACCAGTTTTAACTACTGCAAGACTTCTAGTCGTTGGTATATTTAAAGCATGAATAGCTTCACTAATTATATATTCTCTTAACATAGGACCTAAAACTGCACGACCATCACCACTTCTTGAAAAAGAAGTTCTACCTGAACCCTTAAACTGAATATCATATCTGTTTACGTTTTTTACTAAATGCTCTCCTAATAAAACAGCCCTACCATCTCCAAGCATAGTAAAATGTCCAAATTGATGACCTGCATAGGCTTGAGCTATAGTGTTAGATCCTTCTGGTAAAGTATTTCCAGAAAATATTTGAGATAAATCTTTTTTTTCTATTTCAGAAAAATTTAAATTCAAATCTTTAGCCAATTTATCATTTAAGATTATTAACTTTGGATCATGAACTGGTGTAGGTTTGATTTCTTCTTTAAATATATTAGATAACTTTGAGTATGTGTTATCAAAATGCCAACCTATGGTCATTTTAAATTAACTAACTTCTGCTTGATTTTCTTTTGGTTCAATTTCTGTTTTAAACTGGTTTGAAATTTTTTGAACTTCAACAGAAGATACCTTATATTCAGCGCACATTGTTTCTTCATCTTTACCATGACCAGTAACCATATTGACCATATGTTCTGGAAAATGGAATGTTGTAAATACAATTCCTTCTTTAACTTTATCAGTCACTTCCACTTTTAAAGCAACTTCACCTCTACCAGAATATAATCTTCCGATATCACCCGTATTAATATCTCTATGTGCTGCATCTTTAGGATGAATTAAAAGAACATCTTCATCTACAATATTGATGTTTTTAGTTCTTCTGGTCATGGTTGCTGCATTGTAGTGTTGTAAAACTCTACTAGTTGTTAAGATCAGAGGATATTCTTTTTTGTTTGTTTCTATTTCAGTAGATTCTTTCCAATCGAAATTTTTAAGTCTTCCTTTTCCTAATTTAAAAGATTCTGTGTGTAAAATTTGAGTATCAGTACCATCTTCTTGAACAGGCCATTGTAAACCTAGTTTACCAAGTCTCTCTCTTGTTACTCCTTTAAAGAAAGGAACAACATCTGCAATTTCTTTTAATACTTGATCGGCATCATACGTAGGTTGATCAAACCCAAGTTTTTGCATCATATCTGTTACAATAACTCCATCTGGTTTTGTTCCTGGAAGTGGTGGAACAGCACTGTTTACTCTTTGAATTCTTCGCTCTGTATTTGTAAATGTGCCATCTTTTTCCAAGAAAGTTGTTCCAGGCAGTACAACTGTTGCAAGTTTAGCTGTCTCACTCATGAATATTTCTTGAACAACTAAAAGCTCTAATGAATTCATTGCTTCAACAACATGAGCGCTGTTTGGATCTGTTTGTACAATATCTTCTCCAATAATCCACACACCTTTTAATTCTTTATTAATTGCTGCCTCAAACATTTGTGGGATTTTTAAACCAGGTTTTGTTGGATGTGTTACACCATATTTTTCTGTATAGAATTTTTGATTTTTTTCATCTGCAACTTCAAAATAACCAGCGCCTTGGTGAGGTTGGCATCCCATGTCAGCAGCTCCTTGAACGTTATTTTGACCTCTAAGTGGATTTACACCAACACCTTTTCTTCCTATGTTTCCTGTAATCATTGCAAGATCTGCAATCAGCATTACAGTTTTAGACCCTTGTTCTTGCTCTGTAACTCCTAAACCATGGAATTCCATTGAGTTTTTAGCAGTTGCATAAGCTATAGCTGCTTCCTTAACCATTTGCTTGTCAACTCCAGCAACTTTAGCTAAATGATCAACGTCTTGTCTTTCAATTTCTTTAAGAAAATTATCAAATCCTTCAGTTCTATCTCTAATAAAATCTGCATTATATAATTTTGATTTAATAATAAAGTGTAACATCATATTTAAAACCGCAACATTAGTTCCAGGTCTTAATTTAATATGATAGTCTGCTAGTTTAGCTAATTCAGTAGTTACTGGATCAAGTACAATTAATTTTTTACCCTTCATTACTTGTTGTTTTATTTTTGCACCAGTCACTGGATGGGCATTAGTAGGGTTTGCTCCAATAACAATAAAACAATCAGCATGATAAATATCTTCAGTTGAATTGGTTGCGGCACCTGTTCCAAATGTTTGTTGCATTCCCCATGCCGTCGGTGAGTGACAAATTCTTGCACAGCAGTCTACACTGTTAGTTCCAACAGCGGCTCTAATCATTTTTTGAAAAACATAGTTTTCTTCATTAGTACATCTCGCTGATGAAATTCCAGCAAATGCATCAGGCCCATTGTCTTTTACAATTCTATTCATTTCTTTTTTAATAAAATCATAAGCTTCATCCCAAGATGCTTCTTCAAATTTTCCATTTCTTTTTATTAATGGAGTTTTTAATCTGTCAGGATGATCATAAAAACTAAATGCATATCTTCCTTTGATACAAGTGTGTCCTGCATTAACATCAGTTTCTTTAGGTGTATCAATTGCTACAACCTTATCATCTTTAATTGATGCTTCTAAATTACAGCCAACACCACAATAAGAGCAAGTTGTTCTAACTTTTTTATCTACAGCTGCAGATTTTGATTGAAATACATCAGAGATAGCATCTGTCGGACAAGTGTGAGCACATGCTCCACAAGAAACACAAGAAGAGTCTCCAAACATCATGTCATTGTCTGTGGTAATTTTAGATTCAAAACCTCTTCCACTCATTGTTAATACAAATGACCCTTGAATTTCATCACAAGCCCTTACACATCTTCCACAATTAATACAATTATCTAAATTCATTCTCATGTAATCATGAGATGTGTCTCTTGGAATACCTTTGTGTTGTTTTGGACTATTATATCTATGCTCTGAAATGCCCAAGTCATTTGCAACAGTTTGAAGTTCACAGTTATTATTTACTTCACAACTATCACATTCCATAGGATGATCAGTTAAAACTAGTTCTACAATATTTTTTCTAAGACTTGTTAAATTTTCGTTACTAGTAAAAATATGTTGGTTTTCTGCAACTGGTGTATGACAAGAAGCAACCACTCTTGTTGGTCCATCTTTCTCTAAGGCAACTTCAACTGAACACACTCGACATGCGCCATAAGGAGCTAAATTAGGATCAT
>Ga0315322_10003689_pt1 | contig 11769 bp, 7 predicted proteins | sample M110021515metaG_FD_203461 | JGI IMG/M metagenome (GOLD analysis project Ga0315322, IMG submission 203461) | Ammonia-oxidizing marine archaeal communities from Monterey Bay, California, United States - M1 100m 21515 | ecosystem: Environmental > Aquatic > Marine > Intertidal zone | place: USA... | reverse complement strand
CGGCCCCATGATGTGCTGCTGGCCAATGTACTCGCCAAGTTTGCGCGGACGCATCCGGGCGGCGAGCGGCTTGGGTGGGGCGGGGGCGCGAAGGCGCTGTTGCTTGGGAGTGCGGGGAGACACAACGGGCCTGGGTGGGCGTGGGACCCCTGGCTAACGCCTTGTCCGGCGCACATCGGGTAGGCGAGCGTGTGACAGCGCCAACGACTCCTCTCCCGCTTCACCTCCCCGCCGTTACCTTCTCGTCGTGACCTCCTCCCCTGACCGCTACGTCCGCGAACACCTCCTCGGAGAAGGCGGGATGGGCCGTGTCTGGGCCGCCCGCGACCGCCGTCTCGGCCGCCGCGTCGCCCTCAAGGAACCCCGGGGCAGCTCGACGGGCCCCGCCTCCAGCCGCCTCCGCCGAGAAGCCGCAGTTCTCGCTCGTCTCGACCACCCGGGCATCGTCCCGCTGCTCGACAAAGGGCGACTCCCCGATGGGCGTCCCTTCGTCGTGATGCGCCTCGTCAGCGGCGACGATCTCGCCCACCTGCCACCAGTGCGGTCTGTTGCGGAACGCCTCGCGCGCGCCCGTCGCCTCCGTGATGTCGTCGCTGCCATGTCCCATGCCCACAGCCGAGGGGTGGTCCACCGCGATCTCAAGCCCACCAACGTCCGCCTCGACAGCGACGGCGCGGTGCAGATTCTCGACTGGGGACTCTCGCGAGTGCTGAGCGAGGAAGGCCCTGCAGCGCAGGTCTCGGCTCCTTTGGTCGAAGAAGGCCTGCTTCAGACCCGTGCGGGCACCCGCCTGGGCACCCCCGCCTACATGAGTCCCGAGCAGGCGGCGGGCGATGTCGTCGGTCCGCGCAGCGACGTGTGGTCCCTCGGAATCTTGCTCTGGGAGGGCCTCTCTGGGCAGCGGGCTTACACCGGTCGGGCCGCGTCTGCGGTCCTGGCCGGGGTGCTCTCCGGGCCGCCCCGGCCGCTGCGTGAGGTCGTGCCTGCCCTGCCCGTGGGACTGTGCGCTGTGGTCGACGGTGCGCTGTCCCCGCGCGAAGACCGTCCCGCCGATGCAGGCGTGCTGCTCAAGCAGCTCGATGTGGCCCTGCGACGGTCTCTGGTCTTCGCCATGCCCCTGCATCGCAAGCTGGGACTCGCGCTCGGCTGCCTGGCCATCGGCGCCGGAGTCTCTGCGGTGGGAATGCTCCTGAGAGACCGTCCGGAAGCTGTTCCCAGCGTCGAGGAGGTGAGGGCGCTGGTGCAGCGGGGTGAGGTTGTGAGTGCGGAGCTGGCCGCGGCTCGACGGCTTGCGCACGACCCTCAGGATCCGGTCGCGCGCGGCGCTCTGGTGCGCACCACACCCCGTCCGTCGCTGGTCTGGGAGGCCGACCCTCCCCTCTGCACCATCGGAGAGGCCTTGCGATGGGACGGTCGCCTCGTGGCCTGTGCGTCGGAGCGGTCCACCCGTCTGTTCCAGATCGACTCCCGGGGTCTCACGGAGCGCTGGACCCGCTCTGATGAGCTTCACGTCCTTGTGTTCATGGGTGAAGAAGCGATCTTGGGAATGCCTCCCCGGTCGGATTGGCTGGTGCGCTTGCAATCCGAAGATGGCGCCCCGCGGGTGCTTTTTTCATCCGAGCTGGCGGGGGGCACCCTGGTCGAGAGCCGGCATCCCTCCATCGCGGTCTCTCTGAGTGGCCACTCGCGCAGGCGCGCGGAGATAGGGGTCGGCCTCGTTGACATCCGGACCTTCGACAACCGCCCGATGCGCATCATCGTGCTGTCGAATGGCAGCGAGATGTACCTCGACGGCGCTCATCTCCGCCTCACCAACCCCACTGGTGAGCAGGTCGTTCAGTCGTGGAGCGTACCCGCCGACCAGGGGCTGCCCGCCTGGTTCGCGGTGTCGACAGAGGAGCGAATGGTCGCGGTCCTCACCGACATCGGTCGGGTGTCGGTGGCCTCGCTTGATGCGCCCGGCTGGAGTCCCTGGGCAGACCACGACCTCCAGAGCTGCCGCCAGCTAGCGGTATCCAACGATGGGCGGCATGTGGCTGCGGTGACGGAGGGCCGCGCGATCTTGTGGTTGGCCGCCAGCCCCGCCCACCGGGTGCAGCTGCCGCCAGTGGCGGGCACGGTGGGCTTTCCGAGCGATGAAGAGCTCGTGTCCTACGGCCGGAACAAGGTGCGATGGTGGCGGCTGCCAGAGACCTCGGGGCGCAGCGCAATGGTGGCGGGTGGGCCGATCCGCGACCTTGCGTGGGGGGAGGGCGGCCTCATCGCGCGACATAGAGGGGGCGCGCGCGTCTGGGACACCGATGGACGCCTCGTGTCCGAGCTTCCGCATGCGGTGGCCATCGGTCGCGAGATCGGCGGTCCACGGCGGTATGTGGTCGATGCCGATCATGCGATTCGAGTGTTTGAAGACGGCCAGGAGCGAGCCCGCTTTGACACGCCGGGCTGCCGGCTCACCGATTGGCCGGCGGGCGGCCCCATCGTGTGTGCAGATGTCGATGGCGGTCCGTACCTCATCGACCCTGACACCGGCGTGGTCGACTCCCGCAGCGCGCTGCCCCACCACCGCTGGCACCACGTGCGCGCGACCGGTCCGCATGTGGCGCTCATGGACTGGGACACCTCCATCTACTCGCTGGTGGGGGATGCCTTGGTGGAGCGCTTTGAGGTGCCGTGGACCACTCTGGTCATCCCCACACCTGCCGGCGACGGGGTGCTGCTCAACAGCCGCCGTGGCGTGCGGCGGCGCACCTTCGACCCCATCTCAGAGGCTGAGATTGGCTCCACTTGGGCCCGTTCCTTTGGTGTCGCGTTGTCCCCCAATGGACAGTGGGTCGCCGGCACCAGGATGCTCGGTGGGCTGGGCGTCTGGCATGCCGATACCGGTGTGCTCGCGCTCGATCTCCCCGACGGGGTGGGTCCCGTGGGCAGCGTGGCCTGGTCCCCGGATGGACGGCGGCTTGGAATCGGCGAACATGACGGAAGTGTGAGACTCCTCGACCTGACTCCTCTCACCTTGCCCGCCGACGCCCTCCGGTCCCGTGTTGAGACTGCGTGGCTGCCACGGGACAGTGTCCAGGTTCAGCGATAGTTCCTCACTATGGCTCCACGCGCTCCCATTGACTGGGACGCCGTTTCTCGCGGCGACCTTCCCTCCATGCCCAGTGCCCTCGACGAAACGTGGTCTTGGAGCGATGCCCCCGACTGGAGCGGTGGGTGGCCCAACGACGCGAGCGAAGGGCGCTACATCCGTGGCACTGTGCTCGCGGAGGGCGGCATGGGGGCCATCTATCTGGCCGAAGACCCACTGTTGCGGCGGCAGGTGGCGCTTAAGGTGCTGCGGAGAGGCGCGGGCCGTCGCGATGCCCGGCGGTTGCTGCGCGAAGCTCGCATCACCTCCGCGCTCCGACATCCCGGGGTGGCTGAGGTGCTCGATGGCGGCCGGGATGCGGATGATCGGGCGTGGTTCGCCATGCCGGTCGTGCCGGGCCGCACCCTCGCGTCGCTGCTTCATGCGACGGGGGTCACGCCAGACCAGGCGCTGCTGGCGCTCGCGAAAGCGGCCGACATCCTGGGTCATGCGCACCGTGCGGGCATCGTCCATCGCGACGTCAAGCCGGCCAACCTGATGGTGGCGCAGGATGGCGGGGTGGTGGTGCTCGACTGGGGCATCGCCCGTCCAGAGTCCGCGTCCACCGAGTGGGACTCACTGCTGACCGGCGGCGAAGCCACTGGTGCTGAGCTGCTTGGCACCCCCGCCTACATGAGCCCCGAGCAGGTCATCGGCGAGAGCATCACGGTGCGGTCCGATGTCTGGAGCCTCGGCGTCTGCTTGGTGGAGATTCTCGAGGGCGCGGTGCCGTTTCCTGGAAGCGATGCCAAGCAGGTCCTGCGCGGGGTGGTCCACGGTCCACTGCCTGAGGTGCGGGGGCCCATGGGTGCTCTGGTCGCCCGCGCGCTGTCTCGTGACCCCGCGATGCGTCCAGCGGATGGGACCGTGTTTGCCGCCGAGCTGCGTGCTGCGATGGCCCCGAAGGTCGAGTCTCCGAAGGTGTCCTCGGGCCGCGGCCTCTCCGGCTTCTTCGCTGCAGCAGCAGGGCTTGTGTGTGGGGGTGTCTTGACCGCGGCCGTCCTCGGCGGTGGCTCCTCCAGCGTTCGGGGCGACCCACTGCTGTCTCCGGCCCTTGGACGGCTCGCACGCGCATCGGTACTGTCGGAGGATCGTCCCACCGCAGAGCTGGTGAGCGTGGCTGGTCTTCTGCAAGGCGATGGCGACATGGCGGTCTTTCGCGGCATCCTTGCGTCCAAGACCCCCGACCTGCGCTGGCTCGACAGGGCCGACGTGCCGGACTGCGCGCAGATGCGGGTCGCGCTCGATGGCTCCGCGCTGGTGTGCGTCGTCGACAGTGGTTTGGTGCTCTACGACCTGCCTGCGGTCCGGGAGCGCTGGCGTCGACCAGTGCGTCTGCAGGACGTGGTGTGGTTGGGTGATGGGGTGCTGGGTCGACTCTCCGGTACCGACCGCCTCGGGATGCTCGATGGACGCACCGGCGCGGCACTTCCAGAGGTGGTGGGCCAGACCCCCGTGAGCAGCCTGCAGCCGTCTCTTTGTGCAGACCGGGTGCTGGGGGTCACTGGCGATGGCACCCTCTCGCTCATCCAGATCGCCACGAAGCGCGTTGATGTGCTGCAGGCCGATGCCCCGATCGGTGCGGGTGTCCTGCTCCCCGACGGCTCGGTGGCGGGCTTCAGCATGGAGAGTGGCTACCTGTGGCCGGCCGATCTGAGTGAGCCGCAGAAGATGGATCGCCCCGGTATAGCCGAAGCGGCCGATGCCCCCTTCATCGCGGCGGCGTCTGTCGATGGGAAGTGGGTGATGGAGGGGTCTCTCGCGGGCATCGTTCGCCTTTGGGACCTCACCCGTATGCAGCTCGTGGAGGTTGTGGCGCTGGGGACTGGCATGATCCACAGTCTGGCCATCTCGCCGGATGGAGACTGGCTTGCCGCCGTCGACGAGCTGGGGCGCGCCTGGATCTGGCGCCGAGGGGACAGCCAGGCCCGGCTGCAGCTGCCTGGGTACGCCCGTCGGGTGGCCTTCCCCTCATCGGAACGCGTGCGTGTGGTGGGCGCGGCTGTGGAGACCTGGGCGCTTCCAGAGATTCGGTTCCCCCGCGTGTTGGCGGCAAAAGGCGGTGTGTCTGGGCTCGACTGGGCGGGCGACTGGGTGGCGGTCGCGAAGGGAAATGGCGAAGTGCGCCGCTGGTCCACCCGCACCGGTGCGTCCGACTCCGTGCTGTTTGGGGGCCGGCACGTGGTGAAGGACATCAGCCTTCAGGCCGATGGTCGGGGTCTTGCAGGCTTCTTGGGAGAGATGGAGGTCTCCCGCTGGGTCTTCGATGACCGGACGCAGGCAGGACCCATCCTGCCCTGTCGTCGCGTGGTCTGGCTGGAGCAGGGCGGCGCGGCCTGCATGCTTGGAGAGAAGGGGCCCACGGTGTTTTCGGAAGACGGCACCCTCTACCCCACCCTGAGTCGTCCTACTGCCAAGCACTCCGACTTCGAGCTGGCCGCTGATCGTCGAAGTGCTGTGCTCATCGGCGATCAAGGTGATGTTCTGCGCTTGACTTGGCAGGAGGAGCCCGCCCTGAACACCGTCTTGCGCGGAGCTGTCGGTCATGCTGTGGCATCCGGCGGAACGGACGGTCGCGTCATCGCTACGGGCAGCCCGAGCAGCGTGTCGGTTTGGGAAGGCGCGGAATCCCCGTTGCACACCTGGCCCACCACCGGTGTGGTCATTGATCTGGCCGTGTCTCCCGATGGACTGTGGGTGGCCGCGGGCCTGATGACCGGCGAGGTGACGGTGTGGAAGGTCGGGGGGGACACTCCCATCGCACGCCTCATCGGTCACTCCGAGCGTGTGGCAGGCGTGTGGTTTTCGCCAGATGGACGCACACTTCTGACCGGCTCGTGGGACGAAACTGTTCGCTTGTGGGACATGACCACGCTCGACCTTCCGGTGGATGTCCTCGCGCATCAGGTGGAGGCCCGCTGGGGCCGCACAGCCGTGGACATGTTGGCGGAGCCTCGCGGGGAGTAGACTCCGCACATGCACGCTACCGTCACCTTGCGCACCCAGGATGGAGAGCTTCACCAGCTCGGCCACGGCGACATCGTCGGACGGCTGTGGTCGGCAGCTCTGCCCCTGTCGAGCCCGCATGTCTCCGAAGCCCACGCCATGGTCAGCCTGCGCGGCGGTCACATGCACCTCTTGTCGCTGCGAGGTCTGTTCGCCTATCGAGGCAAGCCGAGCAAGGACCTCGTGCTGGAGCCCGGGCAGCGCATCTTATTCGCCCGCGATGTCTATGTGGATATCGTCGAAGTTTCCCTTCCTGAGGTCGTTATCGGGATTGAAGGCGACGGCCTTGCCCGCCAGCCGCTCCCTGGGGTGGCCTCGCTCCGCTTGCTGCCTCAGCCTACTGTGCAGCCCGGGGCCAGAGACGGTGCCGTGGCGGTATTTTGGAGCACAGGCGATGCCTGGACCGTGCGCACCGAGGCCGGCGAGCAGCCTCTCGTGGCCGGCTGGCAGCTCGAGCATAGCGGCGGTGTGGTCCGTGCCATCGCGCTCCAGCTGGACCAGGCCAGCCAGTCCCCCACCCGCGCCGTCGGTCGCGTGGATGCCCCGGTCCGCATCGAGACCCACTGGGACACCGTCCACCTCCACCGCGAAGGTCACCCGACCCTCACTCTCACCGGGCACCCTGCCCGCATTCTCAGCGAGCTCGGGGTGGTGGGCACGTCGGTCCCCTGGGAACACCTCGCTCAGCAGCTGTGGTCGGACATCGTTGATCGCCACTTGATGAGAAAGCGCTTTGACACCGTGCTTTCGCGTCTTCGCCGCAAGCTGCGTGGGGCTGGGCTGCGGCCAGATCTGGTGCGCCCGGATGGTGCGGGCAATTTCGCGCTGGTGCTGCGTCCGAGCGACCGACTCGACGACCGCTCATAGGTCTCCTCTGCGGGGCATCAGAAAGGGACGGTCGACGGGCACGCGGCCGCTCTGAGGCTATGTTCGGGGCTCCGTGTGTGCATGGAGTGCGCGATGTTTCGACGCTTGGAGACCTACGGCGTGCCCGGTGCGGTCGGCGATCGGCTGCTGTTCTGGGACTTCCGGGCGGAGCCCGACCCCGACGCCGAGGTGGTGCCTGGAGACCCTGTGCCCCTGCGGTGGACCCTGTCGCTGCAGGTCTGGGCCTCGGGTCGCTGGCGCCGTCCTGAACAGGCGGCCTGGCTGGCGGAGTGCGGTCACCCGGTGCCCGTTTCCAAGCAGGCTCTGGCGCTGTCGCAGGCTCAGCTGGAAGCGCTCACGTGCGCGCTTGCCCCGGTCGCGGTGGTGAGCTGGGAGGCCATGAACGCGCGCGACGCGGCTCTGGCGGCGCTGAGGGTGGGGCAGGGTGCAAAGGCGTTGGAAGCGGCGGAACGGCTCGCGAATGTGGCGCCCGACTGGGTGGACACCCGGCTGCTGAAGCTTGAGGTGCTGCTCGGCCAGGTGCGTGATGCGGACGCAGCCCAGGCGGTCTACGACGACCTTCCGGAGGGTGTGCTCGATGATGTGGCTGCGCGCCGGGTGCGGCAGTCCATCGCGTTGCTACGCGAGGACTGGGACGGCTACGCTGCGGAGCTGGCGGGGGTGTTGGAAGGCGGCGAGCGGCCCTGGTGGAACTTCGAGATTCTGGGACTGGCCTACTGGGCGGGCGGTCGTCTCGATGATGCGCTGTCCACCTTCGAGCACGGCATGGCCGAGCACGACAACCGGCGGGATCTGGTGCTTCGTCGTGCAGAGCTGCTGGCGGCCATGGACCGCGGGGTGGACGCGCTTGAGGCCCTCGATGGGGTGGTCTCGCAGTCCAATCCTCCCCCCAAAGCGTGGGCGCTGAGAGGATGGCTGCGGCGCGACACCGACCCGGAGCAGGCGGCCCAGGACTACAACCTGGCGCTGGCCGCCGACCCCGATGAAGCGGTTGCGCGGGTCGGGCGCGGACTTCAGAGGTGGACAGCCGGCGATCTGGAGGGGGCGCGCGGAGACTTGGAGCCCTACCGCTACTCGGGCTGGGAAGATGCTTGGCAAGCCTGGGTCGCCTTCTCGACGGAGACCGGGCTGGAGACCGGCCCGCATCCGGCTGAGCTCGCCCATGCCCATGACCATGACCATGACCATGACCATGACCATGACGCCTGTGGAGACTGAGGTGAACTTTCCCACGCCTTCGCCCGAGCAGATTGAAGGGTTTGCCACCCGAGGCTGGATTGCGGTCGAAGATGCGCTTCCCCACGCGGTCTTGGATGACCTGGCTGTGAGAGCCGACCGCATTAGAGCCGACAAGCTCGGCCTCGACTGGTCGATGCGCGATGGCGTGCGCTCGGAGCGTCCTGAAGACCAGGTGTTTCAGTCGATGCTGGAGCTGGACTGGCTCGACTGGACCGACTCCGACTTTCATCGGTGGACCTTGTCCTTTGCCGAGGCGCTGATGCAGGCCCCGCTGGCGCTCTGGTACGACCAGCTCCTCGACAAGCCACCCCGCGTGGGCGCGCCGACCTTCTGGCACCAAGACGGCGGGCTGATGGGAGACGGCGATGGTGCCCGGCTCATCTCGTGCTGGATGCCCTTGGAGTCTGTAGACGAGGACAGTGGCTGCATGCACTTTCTCGATGGGGGGCACCGCGATGGAACGCTTCTCCATGACGTGGTTCAGAGTGATCACTCGTGTGGGAGAGGTCCGTGCGAGGTCGACCCCGCGCGCACCATCTCTGTGCCTCTGGCCCGTGGCGGCGTGACCTTTCACCACGGTCTGATGCCCCACATGACACGGGCAAATCGGTCTGACCGCTGGAGGCAGGTGCTCATCCAGCGCTTCTTTGTGGGCAAGCCGCCGGGCGCAGCCTGAGCGTCGGGCCTCCGGTGCGTCAACTCAGGTGGGAATGGCGTGGTTTCCTGACATCTGTGGGACATGACAATACGGGGTGTGGTGAAACCGCTTGGGGCGCGCCGCCCCGATGGGAGTGACCATGACCCTTGTTACCTCGCTGCTCGCCCTCGGTCTGTTTGCCGGTCCCGCTGAAGCCAAGAAGAAGGATGGCATGGGCCTTCGTCTCAAGGTGGGCTCAGACTTAATGGCAGTGGAGTCCAGCAAAGTGGAGTACGACGGCTCCGATGTGGATGGGTCCGACATCCGGACCAACACCATCTCGCTGTTCGAGCATGGGCAGCGCTTCGAGACCACCTACTTCCTGGGCGACGGCGTCGAGCTGGGCGGCATGCTTGGGTTCACCCAGGCTCGGGGTACCCAGGGCGATGCCGAAGACCCGCCGGACCGCCACTTGGGCCTCGCTCTCACCGGTGCCTACAACTTGGGACTGGGGAGCGGTGTGCGCGGCTTTGTGCAGCCCATCGCCGGTCTCGACAAGACCATCATCGACGTAGGCGAAGAGCAGTCCTCCGAGGTTCGCTTCTTGCTGGTGGGGGCGGATGTGGGTGTGCGCATCAAGCTGAACAAGAAGGTCACGTTCGACCTGTCCGGCGAGGGACTCGTCGGCAGTGGCAAGCTGACCGAAGGTGGCGAGTCCGACGACAAGACCAAGCTCAAGTACAACAAGGTCGGGGCCCGCATGGGCTTGTCCGTGCGCATCTGAGCCGACTCAGGCTGGAGCTGTCCGCAGGAGAAGTGCTCTGCCTGTGGGCGGCTGGTTGTGGAGCCGAAGGTCTCAGCCACAGTCCGAGGAGATCACGTACCGAATCTCGATGATGACCCCCCCCTCAGGGTCTTCGTCGAACACCACAGCCTGTTGGTCCGCATCATAGGACCAGCCCTCGGTGGTCGTCTCGCCGTCGACAAGCACTTCGATGGAGTCGTCTTCGGGAGGCGCCTCTAGGGGAAAGGTGTCGGTGGGCTCGTCGGCGGCCAAGCTGCCGAGGTCCTCAAAGACATCGGACCAGTCGGGGTCACACACCGACTCGGTGACCCCGCCAGACCACTCGGTGGCGTCGACATAGCCGTAGCCCGGGTCGGCCGCGTCGCAGCCGTCTGGAACCGGTCCGACCACCGCGTTGACCACCACACCCGGGGCCGTCTCGGCCATCGCCAGCATGGGGGCCTGCCAGTTGGGCTCGGAGTGGTCCTGCTCGTCGGCCACGATCACCACAAGAGGCAGCGCTTCGTCTCGGAGCAGACCCTCATTGCAGCCGCCGGGCCCCGCTGCGGCCAGCGCCATGGACGACACTGTGAGGCCTGACTCGGCGAACCAGCCCCAGTCTCCGGTGAGGCCGTCGATGAAGCGGGTGACTGCTGACGAGTCGCCTTGCGTGATGATGCCGGAGTTGGTGCAGCCGTCGTCGCCAGAGACCACGGCGGCTTGCCAGTCGATGCCCACCTCATCGAGGGAGTCGACCAGCAGGTGGAAGCGCTCACCCAGCAGTCGTCGCTCGGTGTCCATCGACGACGACTGATCTATGAAAAACACGATGTCCACGCCATCGTAGGGCCCGCTCGGCTGTACGTGGATCTCGGCACGCTCGTCGATGGCGTAGCCCTCGCCACGCGCCACGAGGGGCACCTCCACCAGCTCGCGAGGGTCGTTGCTGGTGACCCACAGAGCGCCGGGCGCGTCGCCGTCTGCCAGTGGAGAAAAGCGCATCTCCACGGGGGTGCGGTCGTTTGGCGCGAGGGTGATGGGCAGCTCGGGGGCCGACAGGATGGACCACCCGCTGCCGACGGCGTCGAGCTCGGTGATGGTGAGCGGCGCCTCTCCGACATTGACGAGGTCGGCGGTGTCGGTCTCTTCGCCGCAGCGCACGACCTTGCCCACGTCGAACTCCGAGGGGTCGGCCTCCACGTGGGGGTACGCGGCTTGGCCGTCGAGCTCGACGGAGACGGCGGGTGAGTCGGGGTCGGAGCTGCCTACCTCCACGCGTCCGGTGTCGATGCCGGCGGCGGTGTAGACCACCTCGAAGGTCCACTCGCTGCCGGCGCCCACCTGAATGGGCAGGCTGGACTCGACCACGGTGAAGGCGCCGGTGCCCTCGGGGGTGACCCGGTTGACCGTGAGGGCCGCATTGCCACGGTTGAGCACAGTGACGGTGCGGGTCGCCGAGTCCCCCAGTGGCACGGAGCCGAAGTCGATGGACCACACATCCAAGGTGATGTCTGGCTCCGAGCTGTTCCTGTCGTCTTGCTTGACCAGGCCGTCGTCTCGGTCGCATCCCACGAGGGTCAGCGACCCGACAACAAGGACCCCAAGGAGTTTGGATGCACGATGGCTTGGTGGTGTCATGGTGGCTCCTGTCCCGACGTCCCGCAGTGGAGGGTAGCCGCACTTCGCCCAGTCCTCCACCCCATGTGTCAGGCTCAGCCAGAGTGCTGGCCAGAGCCGCTGACATCGGCCATAGTCCTTGCGTGGGCCGGGTTTGGCGGCGCGTGCAGGCGTCCGACGAGGAGATGCGACGATGGGTGTGCAAAGATCGGCAGAGTTTTGGGCACGTCGTGTGCTTCTCGGACTGATGGTCGCTGCGGTCCCCATGGGCTGTGAGCCCTTGGATGCCGACAAGAATGGTGCCGATGAAGGGGTGGCTTCGCTCGACGTCAACCCTGGCGCCGTTCACTTCGAGGCCTACCTCTCAGACGGCATGCAGACCCGTGCGGTGAGCCTGCAGAACCACGGCACCGGCGTGCTGCACCTGACCGAGGTCCGTGTGTCGGCCGACGCTGGCGAGCTCACGATCGT
>Ga0315322_10003687_pt1 | contig 11771 bp, 9 predicted proteins | sample M110021515metaG_FD_203461 | JGI IMG/M metagenome (GOLD analysis project Ga0315322, IMG submission 203461) | Ammonia-oxidizing marine archaeal communities from Monterey Bay, California, United States - M1 100m 21515 | ecosystem: Environmental > Aquatic > Marine > Intertidal zone | place: USA... | reverse complement strand
GACACCTACCTCACGGTCAGCTACCGCAGCCAGGAAGTCGGCGACCCCAATGAGGGGCTGTACTACTCGGGCTCGGTGCTTGGGCTCGGCCTAAAGTTCGACTACTAGTCAACGCGACCACTCGGGCACTCACGGATGAAGGCCGCACGCGCGCTCCTTGCTTGGCGGGGCGAAGCCTACGGAGGCTGGCAGCTTCAGCCCAACGTGCCGACCGTGCAGGGCGTGGTCGAGGCGGCGGTCTCTCAGATCATGGCGCGAAGACGCGTTGTGGTGCGGGCCGCGGGCCGCCTCGACGCTGGTGTGCATGCCATCGCCCAGGTGGTGGCATTTGAGGTGCCGGAGCCACGTTCTCCTCGGGTGGTCCATCGTGGCCTCAACGGACTGCTTCCCGACGATGTGGCATGCGTGGCGCTGTCTCCGACGACTCGGGCATTCGATCCGCGTCGGTTTAATAGAGGCAAGATCTACCGATATCGGCTGCTCAACAAGTGGCGGAAGTGTCCGTTTCGTGCGGGGTCGTGCTGGCGAGTGGGCCAGGAACTCGATGTCGATGCGATGCGGGAGGCGGCGACCGCGCTCGTCGGAAAGCACGACTTCTCGAGCTTTCGGGCGGCCGGCTGCGCGGCCATGCATCCCGTTCGTGGGGTGCGCTCAATCCGGTTTGAGGAGACTCATGATGAGGTCGTCGTCGTGATCGAAGGGGAGGCGTTCCTGCGTCACCAAGTGCGCATCATGACGGGCTGTCTAGTGGAAGTGGGGCTGGGACGGCGGCCCCCATCGTGGCTTGAAGGCGTGGTTGCGGCTCGCGACCGCGCTGCAGCTGCTCGGACGGCGCCTCCCCATGGACTCTGGCTGGAGCGGGTGTTGTTTGAACCCGAGCTCAGCTGGGAGGTGGGCGAGGACCCCTGGACCACCCCGTGAGTCGCCGTCCAGAGCTGCTGATCGAACCGCGCAGCCCAGGATCGGTGCCTGGTGGCCGGCGCAGCGGTCGCCCTGCGGCAGGGGTGGTTGGCCGTGGTGGGGACTGGAGAGCTGGGTCGCACCGCCCAAGCTGCGGAAGCCTTGGAGGGCCCTCCACAGGGCCGATCCGCTCAACGTCCATGTGCAGCGAGGCTGGAGCCTGCGTCGGGCTGCTGGCCGGTCCAGAGTCTGTTGACGCGCGCTTGCCGAGACGCTAATGACGGCCGGGTTTGCACCAAGGCGGTCCCACCGTCCGTGCTCGTTGTCCTACACGAGCCGACCCTGTCCTCTCTCCCCTGCGGGAAGGTGACAGCGGCCCCCCTTCGGTGCATGGGCTTCGACTGGCCATTCCCACTGTCGGCGCATTCCAGCTAAGGGGCGTCGGACAACGGGTTTCAGGCCTGCTCGCAGTCCCCGAATCTTCAGCGGTCCGTTCACCAGCTTGCCAGGTTCAACCGCTCATCTCTTTGTCTACCAGCATCCTCTCCTTCCCTCCGGTGTCTCCATGAGCTCGACCATCGCCCGGCCTGCCGACGTCCAGCGCAACTGGTTCGTCGTTGATGCGGCCGACCAGGTCCTCGGGCGGCTCGCCACGCGAATCGCCAGTGTCCTGCGGGGCAAGCACAAGCCCACGTTCACCCCGCATGTCGATTGCGGCGACTTCGTCGTCGTCGTCAATGCCGAAAAGATCAAGCTGACCGGTCGCAAGCTCGACCAGAAGCAGTACCACCGCTACAGTGGCTATTCAGGCGGCCTCCACAGCCGCACCGCTCGGCAGGTGCTCGACACCCATCCAGAGCGTGTCCTGCAGGCTGCCGTGAAGCGGATGCTTCCCAAGAACAAGCTCGCGCGCGACATGTACAGCAAGCTGAAGGTGTACGCTGGGGACACACATCCCCACGCCGCTCAGCAGCCGCAGCCCTTCCCCGACTACGTCTGAGAGATCTGACCATGGCGAACATCACGCAGTTTTACGGCACCGGGCGGCGCAAGTCTTCCACGGCGCGCGTCTACCTCCGTCCGGGCACTGGCCGGATCACCGTCAACAAGCGCGACATCGACATCTACTTCGAGCGGGAGAGCACCAAGCTGGTGCTTCGCTACCCGCTGGAGCTGACCGGTGAGACCAACTCGTTCGACATCCTCATCACCGTGAGCGGTGGCGGCAAGACCGGTCAGGCTGGCGCAATCCGCCTGGGCATCACCCGGGCTCTTTGTGAGTCCAACCCTGCCTACCGGGAGCTGCTGAAGGGCCACGGCCTGCTCACCCGCGATGCGCGGAAGGTCGAGCGCAAGAAGTACGGTCAGCCTGGCGCCCGTAAGCGCTTCCAGTTCTCCAAGCGCTGAGACAAGGCCCGCACGCCTCATCTCCACACCCTCGCCTCTCGGCGGGGGTGTCGCACTTTTCGACCCGGTAAAATTCTGGGTTGCGATGGTTCCCCACCCATTTCAGTCATGGTCGAGACGCTGGCCAAACTGGAGCAGTGATGCACAAGAAGTTCATCTTCGTGACGGGCGGAGTCCTGTCCTCTCTTGGCAAGGGTCTGAGCGCTGCCGCCATCGGTGCGGTGCTCGAAGCGCGCGGATTGCGCGTCACCAACGTCAAGATGGACCCCTACATCAACGTAGACCCCGGCACCATGAGTCCCTACCAGCACGGCGAGGTGTTCGTCACCGACGATGGTGCGGAAACAGACCTCGATCTGGGGCACTACGAGCGGTTTGTCAGCACTCCGGTGTCGCAGCGCAACAACTTCACGACCGGACGCATCTACCGCAACGTCATCGAGCGAGAGCGCTCCGGTGAGTATCTGGGCCGCACGGTGCAGGTGATTCCGCACATCACCGACGAGATCAAGCGGCTCCTCTGGGCCGCCGTGGAAGACGCTGATCTTGGCATCATCGAGGTCGGTGGCACAGTGGGTGACATCGAGTCCACTCCGTTCTTGGAGGCTATCCGCCAGTTCCGGCTCGACGTGGGCCCGGACAACGTCCTCTACCTCCACGTCACGTTGGTCCCCTACCTCAAGACCGCTGGCGAGCTGAAGACCAAGCCGACCCAGCACAGCGTCAAGCAGCTGCGGGAGCTTGGGATCCAGCCGGACATCCTGTTGTGTCGTGCCGACCGGGCGCTTCCGAAGGAGATCCGCGAGAAGATCAGTCGCTTCTGCGATGTGGAGCTCGCCTCGGTCATCGCTGCCCCCGACGTCGACAACATCTACCAGCTGCCACTGGTGCTCCACGAACAGGACCTTGACGACCGTATTCTCACCAAGCTCGGCATCTGGGCCGCGCGCGCTCAGCTGCAGAAGTGGGAGGCCCTCATCGAGCGGTGGCAGTCGAGTCGCCGAGAGGTCCGGGTCGCGATTGTGGGTAAGTACGTCCACTTGGCCGACACCTACAAGTCGCTCAATGAGGCGCTCTTCCATGGCGCTGTAGCGGCTCGCGCCCGTCTGCAGCTCGACTTTGTGAGCAGCGAAGAGCTTGATCCCGAGAACCCGGGGGCGCGCTTGGCCAACGCCGACGGCATCCTGGTGCCCGGCGGCTTCGGAGAACGTGGCGCTGATGGCAAGATCGCGGCGATTCGGTGGGCTCGCGAGAACGGACGGCCCTTCTTCGGCATCTGCCTCGGCATGCAGCTGGCCGTCATCGAGTATGCGCGCCACGTACTGGGTCTCCGTGATGCCGATAGCCGTGAGTTCACGTCCGATGCGCCCGACACCGTGATTGAGCTCATGGACGACCAGCGTCAGGTCACGGCAAAGGGGGGCACCATGCGCCTTGGAGCCTACCCCTGCCGTCTTCAGGAGGGTTCCAAGTCCCAGCGCATCTACGGCACCACCGACATTTCCGAACGCCACCGCCATCGCTACGAGGTCAACCCCGAGTACTTCGAGAAATTGGAGAGTGCTGGTCTGGCCATCGTGGGGCGTTCGCCCGACGGTCGACTTGCTGAGATGGTTGAGCTGGACGCCCATCCCTACTTTGTGGCTTGCCAGTTCCATCCCGAGTTCAAGAGCCGTCCGCTTGCGCCTCATCCGCTCTTCAACGCGTTTGTGCGCGCTAGCTTGGCCCACCGTGAGGGTCGTGACGACGGGTGACATTGGGAGTGTTGCAATTCCTGTGCCAGTCGGCCACAATGAGAGGGTCACCGGGTCCGGGCTGTCGCCTGGACGTGTTCTGCGCGACCACCCCGGTCCATGTCGTCCATGTCGATGGTCATTCGGCCTCAGCTTGTCCACAAACAGTTGCAGACGTTGCACATGTCGCAGCAGCTGCGGCAAGCCATCAAGCTCCTCCAGCTCAATCACATGGAGCTTGTTGCCGAAGTCCAGCGGGAGATGGTTGAAAACCCCACCCTCGAAGAGATTCCGGGCACCCGTATCGAGGAGCTGAGCGACGCTGGCCGAGAGCTGATGGACCGGGCCAAGTCCCAGCAAAACGACGTGGTGGAGCAAAACAACGGCGCGGAACACGCGGGCGAGAGGGTGGACTGGGAGGCGTATCTGGAGCGTTTCCAGGCCAACGCCGGCGACCGCAAGAGCGCAGCAGGACCCAGCCCTCACGATGACCTGCCGCCCATCGAAACCAACCTCACTCGCTCGTCTACGCTCTCCGAGCATCTTCTCGAACAGATCGGTACTCGCCGTGACCTCGAGCAGCGTCTTGTCCCTGCCCTCGAAGTCATCGTCCACAACCTCGACCACCGAGGCTATCTCGATGCCACGATGGAACAGCTCCGGGAGGAGGCGGGCAGCGACGATGCCACCATCGAGTCGGCTCGACAGGTCATCTTGCAGCTCGACCCCATCGGCTGCGGTGCATGGGACCTCTCTGACTGTCTGGCTGTGCAGGCCCGCCACCGGTGGCCGGAGGACTCCAACGTCGCGCGCATCGTCAGCGACCATCTGCGAGACCTGGAGCGCCGCAACTACGCCAATATCGCGCGCAGTCTGGACCAGACCGTTGAGGACGTGATCGAGTACCACCGCATGATTCGGCGGCTCGACCCACGGCCAGGCTTGCCATTTGCGGGCGAAGAAGACCACTACATCACGCCCGACGTGGTGGTGGTGCGGGTGGGCGGACGCTGGCAGATTCTACAGAACGAGGATGGCTTGCCACGACTGCGGGTGAGCCGCTTCTACCGAGAGGTGCTGAGCGATAAGACCTCGCGCCGTGAAGACCGTCGCTACATCAAGGAAAAGCTCGACGCAGCAGACTTTCTCATCAAGAGTATCTACAAGCGCCAGCGCACCATCCACAAGGTCATGAACTCCATATTGGAGCGGCAGCAGCCCTTTTTTGAGCATGGCGCCGAGCACCTCCGGCCGATGATTCTGCGGGATGTGGCCGATCAAATTGGCGTCCATGAGTCGACGGTCTCCCGAGTCACTTCCAACAAGTACGTGCAGACCAAGCACGGCATCTTTGAGCTGAAGTACTTCTTCAACGCAGCCATCACCGGTGACTCGGGCGAAGATCTCGCTGGAGCCGCGGTCAAGCAGAAGATCAAGAAGCTCATCAACGACGAAAACCAGAAAAAGCCGCTTTCAGACAGTGCTCTGGCGAAGCTGCTCAAGGCGGATGGGGTGTCGATCGCCCGCCGCACTGTCGCAAAATACCGCGAGTCCATGGGCATCTTGTCGTCGAGCAAACGCAAACGGATGTTCTGATGGTGCATGCTCTCCTTGCGTGGCCGGTTCGCGGCATGTGGGTCGCTGCCCCGACGATTGTCGGGTACGGTGGACGTTGGGTGTCTTTCCCGGATGCGGCGACCGGGGCGGACTGCAATAGGAGGACGCCATGACCCAGCGCCCATGGCGTGGTGCAGGCGGCGATGCGGACGACTACGCTGGCAACCGAATGGCGCCCGTGACCCGGCTTCATGTTGGCAGCGCGGCCGCATCCGAGGGGCTCAGCTTGGCGGTCGAGTCCTACGGCGCGCGTCACGGCATCGAACTGTTGGAGCGAGTGGGTGCCGGCATGGCGCTCTGGCTTCGCCGTGGGGGACGGCTTGTGCTGGCCCGTCAAACTGGCACCGTCGCTGGCGCCACGGACCTCACCACACTCCTCGACGACCCCATCGACGAGGTGTTTGCCGACGTCCGGCGCTTAGGTGGACCCCATCATGTCCCTGGTTCGCTGCCGGACGGGACCGCTTGGAACGTTCGCTTTGTTCCTCTGCCAGAGGGGGCGATCGCGGCCATCTGGACCGACCGTCGCCGCGGAGCTAGCGACACCACACTGGTGCCCGCTGACTCGAGTGTGCCGCGTCGCTTGATGGCGTTGGCGGGCGAGATCGCGGCCTTGGGCGATGGGTCGGGACGCGTTCGCGAGCGCTCGGCATCGGTGCGCCGGGCTCTGGATCGCGAAGCTTGGCGCCTGCTGGGAGAACGTGCGGCTGGGCTTCCTGTCGACCCTCGCCGGGGCGTGCTGAGCTTAAAGCTCGAGGCTGTCCGCGACCGGGTCGACACCATCATCCCCACTCGAGTGAAGGCCAGCTGGGACATTCCGGGGGGGCTCGCCCGTGTGGCGATTCCGGCGCCTGGGGTTCGCTTCATTGTCGAAGAGCTGGTGCGCAACGCGTTGTCGGCCATCGGCGAACGGCGCGGTCGCCTTCGGGTGCGTGGTGGTGCCCTCGATCTCGACCGCTCAAGCGACTGGCACGGCTCTCATCTGCCTGCCGGCCTCTACGTGTTCATCGAAGTCACCGATGATGGCACGGGCATGCCTTCCGACAAGGTCAGCTCGCTGGTGGGCGATGATCTCTCGGGTGCGTTCCGAGCCGTGCAGGGACTTGCGCGTGGCTGGGGCGGTGGGGTGCGGGTGCGATCGTCGCCAGGCCGCGGCACCATCGTGCAGGTCGCCATTCCGGTGGCCGAGCCTCCAGTGCAGCAGAAGGTGGCGCGTCGCCCCAAAGGCAGTCGGTGCGCGTTGGTCGTGATGGCGGCCAACGAGCGTCGGCAGCAGGTCGCCGAGAGTCTCGGCCAAGAATCGCTTCACGTGCAGGTGGCCCACGACAGCGCATCCGCAGTGCAGGCGTTCAAGCGCCAAGCGGCAGAAGGAGGCGTGGCTCTCTTGGTGGTTCAGCACGACCTCGCCGACGGCGATGGCTTCGAGTTGGCTCGGCGACTGCGGGAGATGGCGCCAGTGCTGCCGGTGGTTCTGCTCACAAAGCGACGGGTCGAGGTGGTCGAAGACGATTTGCCAGACCTCGCTCCGGGTCGGGTGGTGCCCATGAAGGCCGCAGTCCGCATGACGCTGGGCGCAGCCCATGCCCTGCTTCCTCGAGTGCGGGCCCGGCAAAGCTGAGCCCTCGGATTACCCCCGCCGCTGGAAATTGGGGGTGAGAGCCTCATCGAGGGTCAGGGCTCGCGGCGACGCCAGGCCACTACGAGACCGCCCACCAGTAATGCCAGGCCGGTAGCGCCGGATGCGGCTGCACTGCTGCACCGGCTGCCGCCCCCGCGCACATAGGTGGCGTCGTCGCACACGTCGCCGATGCCATCGAGGTCAAAGTCGTACTGGTCTTGGTTTGCGTCGCGCGGACAGTTGTCGCAGACGTCCCCCACGCCATCGCCGTCGGTGTCGAGCCGGTCGTAGGCCCGAAGGCCCGGACACAGGTCGCAAGCGTTGCCTCGGCCATCGAGGTCGTCGTCGGTCTGGAATGAGTTGCCTATCTCAGGGCAGTTGTCGCAGGCATCGCCCACTGCGTCGAAGTCGCTGTCGAGCTGCTCAGGGTCGCTGACTTCCACGCAGATGTCGCAGACGTCGCCCACGCCATCCTCGTCGACGTCGAGCTGGTCTTGGTTGAAGTCAGCAGGACAATTGTCGCAATCATCGCCAATGCCGTCGCCATCGGCGTCCTGCTGCAATGGGTTGGGAATGGTGGGGCAGTTGTCGCAGAGATCGCCAGCTTCATCCTGGTCGGCGTCGGCCTGGTCAGCGTTCGGCGTGACCGGGCAGTTGTCGCACTCGTCGCCCACGACATCTCGGTCGAGGTCTGCTTGGCTCGGGTTGAAGTCCTCCGGGCAGTTGTCGCAGACATCTCCGAAGTTGTCGCCATCGATGTCGGACTGGTCTTCGTTGGAGTGGTACGGGCAATTGTCGCACGCGTCGCCAAGCGAGTCGGTGTCGTTGTTGGCTTGGTTGTTGGGGATTTCGATGCAGTTGTCGCAGAGATCGCCAAACTCGTCGCAGTCCAGGTCCGCTTGGTCTGGATTTGGAATTTCCGGGCAGTTGTCGCAGTCGAGAGTCACGACCTGGCTGACGGTGCCCGAGCTCGTGAACAGCTGGATTCCGCCTGCGCCTAGGCTGTCCTCGTCGATGTCGACGCCGAGGTCGAGCAGCGGGTAGCCACACCCAAACGCCGCGTAGTCGTAGTAGTAGTCGGCGTTGGGGTACGGATTTCCGTCGGTGTCGACGTTGGAGGCGCACATTGGGTCGGTGAGGTCGACGGGCCGCTCGTCGGTGACGTCGATGGTGTTGCAGTTGAGGTCCTGGGACAGGTCGTTGAAGCAGCCATCTTGCGCAAAGGCCACCGACGAAGTGGCGCCGATGCTCAGCATGGCCAGGGCCACGGCGGCCCAAGCAGTCGGGCGCCTCAATGAAGTGTGAGTTTGGGGCATCATGGCTGCTCCTCCGGTGGGGGGGCATCGGCGGGCGGAGGCTCAGAGCTTGACTCATCCGGAGGAGGATCGCTGGGCGGAGTCTCGGCGGGGGCCTCAGATGGCGCGTCCGGGGACATCGGGTTGGGTTCGTCGTCGAAGAAGTCGTCCATGTCCAGGTCTTCAGGCTTTGGCGGCGGGGGTGGCGGTGCCTCGGGCTTGGGCGGTGTCCCCACGTTGGCTTCGTCACCACTCCACGGCAGCCGCACGCCTTCTCGCATGGGCTCGGGCGTCTCGTCGGGCCGGTATTGGCGGACGATCTCAAACTCGACGCGACGGTTGCCTGCCAGGCTGGCCTCGTCCTCGCCGGAGTTTCGGGGAACCACTTCGCCCATGCCGCGGTAGCTCATGCGGTCAGGGTGAACGCCAGCGCGGATGAGCTCTTCCCAGATGGCGCGGGACCGACGAATGGACAGGTCGTAGTTGTAGACGAAGCTGCCCTCTTCGCTGGCATGGCCCTCGATGACAAGGTGGGCAATCTGCCAGTTCTCGTTGAGGAGGTCGGCAACGTACTGCAAGGTGGGCAGGGACGCTGGCAGGATGTTGGCGGTCGCGAACTCGAACTCGATGGGGTCGCGAATGACGATGCGCTCGCCTTCGATGCGCGCGAGCTCCTTCTCTTCCCAGATGGGCTCCTCGGGGATGATGGGCTCCACCTCCACTTGTTCGGGCGGCGGGGGAATGCGCATCAGGTCGAGTGACGGGGGAGGCTCGTCGCTCTTGGGCGGACGAATCCACGTGAGCGATGCAAAAGCCCGAAACGCGGAGGTGCCGTAGCCCTCGGCCAAGCCCTTTCCGAAGCCGACCTCGCCCTGCAAGTGGCTGACTGGCCGGAGCTGGATCACGCTCAACAGCTCGCTGGGGTTTTCCGCGCCGGCCTTGAAGAAGTGGTTGAGCCCCGAGCGGTTGACGTAGGACACACCCACGGCGGCCTGGTCGCGCACCACGTTGTAGCGAACGCCGGTGCTGGCCGCGAGCTCGGTGCCCAGCTGGAGATCCAGATCGGTGGGGATGGTGGGGCGGACGACCATGTTGACGTCTGCCAGCACGTCAAAGTCACGGATGGCGACGCTAGCGTTGGGGCCAATCACGCCTCGGAAGCGAGGCTCGCCCATCCACGCCGCGCGGGTGCCCGAAGGAATGCCCAGGTCGCCCCGAATGCTGACTGCGACTCTTCTCTGTTGCACGACACCCACCCGAGCCCCCAGCATGAGGTCGCCGAGCACGGGCCCTTCGCGCGATAAGTCGGGGGTCTCGGTGCCCCACTGCACGGCGGTCGGTAGGGTGGCCCGGAAGCCGAAGTTCTTCGAAAGATCCCATGCGACGCCCAGTGTGAGGGTCTGTCGATTGGCGACAACGGTTCCCAGCTCCTCGTTTTCCTCGTAGAGGATGAGGGGATCCTTGGCGTACTGCAGCGACATGCCGCCGCGAAGGGTGCCGGGCTCAGCGAAGCGTGCGCTCTCGACACCGGGCAGTGAGCCTTCGCTAAACGACGGCCGAATGAGCTCGATGTCGGCAGACACGCCTTCGGCATGGGCGGTCGCAGACAGGGCAAGCGCCACCAGGACCGAGACACCCAGCATGGGATGGAGGGGGCGGCTCACTGGTCACCCCCGACTGCTGCATCCGCGTCGGGGGCGGCCTCTTCGACCGCAGCAGGTGGTGCGGGGGCTGGCGCAGGCTCGTCGGCAGGGACGGCTTCTGCGGGAGCTTCTTCAGCGGGGGGCGACTCCACTGGGACGGCGCCCTGCGGCTCGTCAGCAGGGGGAGCATCTTCGGGTGGCGCTTCCGCTGGGGGTGGGATGGCTGCGCCTGACTCGGCGTCGTCGGCGGGGACTTCGTCGGCGGGGACTTCGTCGGCGGGGACTTCGTCGGCGGGGACTTCGTCGGCGGGGACTTCGTCGGCGGGGACTTCGTCGGCGGGGACTTCGTCGGCCGGTGGGACGCTGCTGCCTGCGTCGTCGTCTTCGACCGTCGCCGGTGCGGTCACGGGGGCAGAGTCTTCCTCTGGGGTGGCAGGAGCTGGCTGTGCTTCGCCACCCTCCACTCCGTCGACACTGTTTGCCGACGCCGCGTTGGCCACATCTCGCATGAGGTCGACTCGGATGTTGTGAGCTCCAATGAGCGCTTCCGAGTCGGCCCGCGAGTAGTAGTGGGCGGGCCTCAGCTGGCGGCGCTTGGTGGATTGCACCCCGCGCTTGTGGATAGCGAAGGTCATGCCGCCGGTTGCTGCGAGAAACAGCGAGGTCCAGGCGAGGTCTTGGTTGCGCTCATAGGTGCCGGGTCCGGCGAATACGAGCGGTATTGGGGAGATCGCCATCGCGCCGATGCCACTCCAGAAGAGCGCCTTGCGCTCCTTGGCGGCAACCCGAAGCTGCTGGTCGAGAGTGCCTACCATCTCGACGTCGCCGACCGTTTCAGCAAACCGGTAGGTGGACCAGGACACGCCGCGCTCGTCGACGATGTGCCAGTCAACGCCATCGACGTCGGCCGGACTGGGGTCGAGGTCTGCCATCACCAGCTTCCACGGACCATCGGCTTGAGGCTGAGGGGCGGTCGGCGCGGGCCCAGCGACGGGAGGCGAGGGGGCGGGGTCCGCGTCGAGGGAGGGCTCTACAGCCACCACCGGGATGGCTGCGCTTGCGGGGGGCGCACATGGGCCCACGCGTCCGGCGGTCCACTGGCCTTCATCTTCTGCAGGGCGAATCCAGATCGCACAGCTGCGCTCACTTTCGGTGCGCACGCGGTCCGCTTCATCCTCGACCTTGCCCAGCACAGGGATCCGCATGATCGCGGGTGGCTGAGACCACTCGGCGCCTTTCACGAGCCGACGCGCGATGGCCTCTGCCTCGTCGCCAGCCGCGCAGACGACCAGATCTCCACCAGAGATGGTCCACGCCTCTTGCAGGAGCGTGTTCACTTCTGCTTCTTCTGCTGCGCTCGCAGTCCCTGTCAGTGACCAACCGATCATCAAAGGACCAAGCGCAGCCAAGAGCCATCCCATCCGTCCTCCCGGAGCGACCCGACCCGGGCAAGTGTGCCCCGGCAGGGCCCGGTCGGCCACCCAATGTCTAGTCGAGCGCTGTCCGTCTACGAAGCCCCACCGCCAGCAATCCCAGCAGACCCACCGCAGATCCGTTC
>Ga0315322_10003686_pt1 | contig 11773 bp, 11 predicted proteins | sample M110021515metaG_FD_203461 | JGI IMG/M metagenome (GOLD analysis project Ga0315322, IMG submission 203461) | Ammonia-oxidizing marine archaeal communities from Monterey Bay, California, United States - M1 100m 21515 | ecosystem: Environmental > Aquatic > Marine > Intertidal zone | place: USA... | reverse complement strand
GATTCGCCGCGCTGGTGGTGTGGGGTGGGGAAGACGACCAGGCGGTTGATCAAGACTTCCACGCTCTCAACCAGGCAATGTTGGCCGAGCTGGCGAGTCGGGGCAGCTTTGTGGTGGCCTGCGACCATGGGCTCGGACATGAGCTGCGGTCGGCTTGGTGGCCCTGGACCTTCGACTTTCTTCTCGCCCACCCGAAAGGTGTTCTTGAAGGCGCGTATGGCGAGGGCCTGCCCGAAGCGTTCCCGGACTTCTGCACCATCCCGGACCCGGGCTGAACCGACTGTCCACGTCAGCGACGGCGACACAGGCCTCAAGGCGGAGTACTCCTCTGGTGCCAGCTGTTGAGTGGCCCACGAAGGAGTCCCCATGAACTTGCTCCTGATGACCGCCCTCGCTGCCCACGCCGGAGACGACTGTCAGGTGGCCCGGGATGCGCTGGCTCTGGCGGGGCGCATGACGCTTGAGACGGCTCCCTTTGAAGCTCTGGAAGCGCGCGCCTGCCACCCCATCGGCACCTGCGGAGATGGCGATGTTCTCGTTGCGTTGGCCCAGATCGACGGGCTGGTGGGCGAGCCGCTGACCCTTGTGAAGCGGGCCCATCGAGCGGCGTGTGCCACTGGAGAGCTGCCCGGCAAGTGGCCGTCCGGCAGCCCACTGCGGCATGCATCGGGCAAGCTCACGTGGCCCTCGGGGATGGTGGCCCGCACCGAGGCGGGCAATTGGGCCTACCCGAGCGGTATGCAGGCGATTCGGCCCGATGGTCGGATGGCGTGGCCGTCGGGAGTGCAGGCCCGGTCAAGCGTTGGCAAGTGGTACCTGCCCGCAGGGTCTCCGGCAGGCAACAGCGCTGCTCTGTGGACCTGGGCCTGCGACAAGAAGCCGGAGGTCTGCGCGGATGTGCCGCAAGGTGGAGCCATGGACAGCTCGGTGATGGGTCGGTTGGTGCTGGTGGAGGTGGGCTGGGCGGCGCGCTGAGGGGGCAGGCCAGGCGGCGTCGCTCCAGGCCTCGCGTGTCACGGGGAGCCGGCTGGCGCACTCCACGCCGCGCGCAGGGGCACCGTGGGGGGCTGGTCCTTCACTGAGGCCGTGACCGTCAGCTCCGGTTTGGCCAGAGTGCCGTGTAGCTCGACATAGGCGGGCCCAAACTGGCACGGGCTCTGCTGACCGGTGCCGAGGCACACGAGGTCCTGCCAGTCCTGGGGCGCGGTTCCGGCGAGCTCCCACTCGTGGATGCGCGTGTCGACGTTCATCTCGGAGGGGAGCTGTCCCCAGGCGGACACCGTGACCGGACCGGCTGCTTTGAGGGTGCGTCCAGCCCAGACCAGGGTGGCTGCGACATCGCCAGTGATCCGCGTATAGAGGCCATCCTGGCAGGTCTCGCGTATCTTCTTTGAGGCGTCTGTTCCGTCGTCGGGCACCCTGCGCTCCACCTCTTCTGCGCCCTTGGGGTTGAGCGTGATGCGGAGCTCGGGTGGTGTGAAGTCTTTGGACTTGAGTGTGCCGGCCACGGTGACAGTGGCGGTGTGGTCCACCATTCGCTTCACCGCAAAGCCCGCATCCACCGCAGACACGAGGTTTCCAGCGGGCTCCCAGGGCTTCAGCTCGCGCATGGCGGTGTCGTAGACGGAGCAATCCAGCGCTTGAGGGGTGGCCTGTGGGGCTGGCGTCGAGCTGCCCCAGCTGCATCCCATCACAGTCGTGATGCCAGCGACCCATCGCTTCATCGTGCCTCCATCGGCTGCGGTAGACTTGCCGCCTCTTGGGAGTCCGCTTGAAGACCCTCGCCATACTCACCTCGGGCGGCGACGCCCCGGGCATGAACACCGCTATCGCCGCCGCGACCAAGGTGGCTTCGCTCGGATGGGTGTCGAAGCCCCCCCGCCCCCTCCTCGACGGTCGCCCGTCCCCCATCCTCTGCGGCACTCGCCTGCTCGAAGCGGTGCAAAGGGCCCGGCCGAATTGACTCCAATAGACTTCACGCTGAAGCCCGGCTGGCAGTGGATCGAGCTTGAAGACGCACGACGCGCACTGTGGTCGGTGGCCACGGGACGCCACTTTGCGGTGCCCAAAGGCATCCTCACCGGCAGCATTCCGCCTGTCATTCAGGCGCGCCTCGACGACCTCGGCCACCTTGGCGCCGATCTCTCCGCCCGCATTCCCTGCCGACGGGCGTGGGCCTTGCTGCTGCCGGCCCGCTTGCAGCTGTGGCATGCGTGTCCGAGAGCGCGAGGACCCGGTGGGGTGCCTTGGAAGGCGGCCGACCTCGCGCCCGAGGAGCTGTTTGTGCTCGGCGCCATCGACCACCGGCGCACCATTCGCCAGATCGCCCGGGACTGTCGGCTCACGGATGAGGCGGTGCTGTCGGTGCTCCGGCGCTTCACCACACCTGAGGTGCAGGCGTTTGAGCTGCGTCGGCGCGCGCCGCGTCCCCACGACTTCGGACTCACCCGCTTGGTGCTGCCCCCGCGTCCTGTCAACACGCGTCGAGACGACCAGTACACCGCGTCGGGCGCCACCAGCCTGTCGGACTGGCACATCGACGGCATCACCGACGCCGCGGTCCACTTCGACGATGTCGAGACCACCTTTGCCCACGCCTTTGCCCAGCCTCACGCCGCTCTCGGCTACCAACCCTACGGCGCTCGTCTCTACGACCAGCTCATCGCACGCGACCTCATTGCGGAAGAAGCCCACGTACTCGAGGTGGGCCCCGGCACGGGTCAGCTGGCCCGCGACTTCATCGACCGCGACGCGCGCGCAGTCCCCCATCGGCGCATCGCCCGCTACACCCGCCTGGACCGCTCGCCGGTGCTCCTGAAGGCCCAGAATGCCCTGGTGCCCTCGTCTGTCGGAATCGAAGGGGATGCCGCGGCCGTCCCACTGTCGGATGCCTCCCTCGACCTTGTGCTGTCCAATGAGGTGCTGGCGGACCTGCCCGCGGTCCCACTCTCCGACCCTGAAGTGGCCATCCGAGTGGGCCGCTATGGACTGACTGCGTTGCCAGCGGGGGCTTGGTTCAACCTGGGAGCGTGGAAGCTGGTGGAAGAGGCATGGCGTCTGCTGAAGCCCGGTGGGACGGTTGTTCTCACGGAATTTGGCGATGTCGACGAGGTGCCGACCGAGACCACCCACCTCGACCATCCCGAGGTCAGCATCCACTTCGGACACCTGCTCGACGTCGCCCGTGGGGTGGGACTAGAAGCGGAGCTGGTGCCCCTTTCTGCCCTGCTGAACATCGACCTTCACGCCCGCTGGCTGTCTCGGGCGAGCTTTGAGGGCATGCGGGCGCTGCACCGGGCGGAAGGGGCTCACCTCGAAGCCCGCGCCTGGACCACCGCTTCGGTTCCCAAGCCTGTGGAGGTGCTGGGGCTCGATGATGTGGTCATCACGGCCGATGGTGCTGCCCCTGTGGTCACCCGCATCTGGGCGTTGGTCGCGCGAAAGCCCGCGTGATTCGGGGCCTCAAGCGCCGGTGCGTGCTCGGATGCGACGGGCCAGCTCCTCGCTCGCCAACAGGGTCACAAAGGCGACCACCACGCTGATCATGCACAGTCGCATCGCCGCGCCTTCCTGCCCGGGCACCTGGGTCATCGAAAACAGCGCCAGGGGAAGGGTGCGGGTCTGGCCCGGGATGCTGGACACGAAGGTCACGGTGGCCCCGAACTCACTCAGCGAGCGCGCGAATGCCAGGATGCCGCCCGCCAGCACGCCAGGAGCCATGAGCGGCAGCGTGATGGTGCTGAAGACCCGAAGTGGACTGGCGCCGAGGGTGCGGGCGGCTTCTTCGAGACCGGGGTCGATGGCTTCGACCGACAGCCGAATCGCGCGGACCATCAGCGGAAAGGCGACCACTGCAGAGGCCAGCGCGGCACCCCGCCAGGTGAACGCGATGGGCAGGCCGAGGTCGGCCATCAGGCCACCCAGCGGTCCAGAGTTTCCGAAGGCGAGGAGCAGCAGGTAGCCGACCACCACGGGGGGCAGCACCAATGGAAGGTGCACCACACTGTCCAGCAGGGCCTTTCCGGGAAAGCGACCCCGCGCGAGCACCCACGCGACCGCAATGCCGGGGGGCAGGCTGAGTCCGACGGCCCACACCGACACCCACAGCGACAGTGTGAGCGCCTCGATCTCTAAGGGTGTCAGCATCACTTGCGGCGAAAGCCGTGTGCCTCGAAGACCCGAGAGGCAGCATCGCCCAGGAGGTGTTCGTAGACGGCTTTCACGCCGGGCTCTTCGCCGTGGGTGCGCACGATGGCGAGGGGGTAGACGACCGGCGGGTGGGAGCTGGCCGGCAGGGTGGCGATGACCTCGACCTTGGACGAGGCGGCGGCGTCGGTGGCGTAGACGATGCCGGCCGGCACTTCGGCGCGTTCTACGAGAGACAGCGCGGCCCGCACATCGGAGGTGCGCGCAAGGCGGGGCTCGGTGGTGGACCAGCTGCCCAGCGACGAGAGCGATGCCTTGGCGTAGATGCCGGCGGGCACATGGTCGGGGTCGCCCATCGCGAGGCGGCCGTCGCCCAGGAGCGCGGTGAATGCGCCTGGAGAGCTGGGGTCGAATGCGGCGGTCCGCCCCTTCGGAACGATGACCACAAGGCTGTTTTCGAGTAAGTCGATGCGGGTCTCGGGACCGATGCTGCCGGTGTCGATGAGGTGCTGCATCCAGTCGGGGTTGGCGGACAAGAAGAGATCGGCGGGTGCGCCATGCTCGATCTGGCGGGCCATGGCCGAGCTGGATCCCACGATGGCCTCGGGCGCGGGTCGACCGTTCGCATCGAAGCTCGCCAGCGCCTCTTGGAGCGCATCGGTGGTGGACGCCGCCGCGTAGACCCGCACCGGGGACTCGGTGGGACCCGAGCTACAGCCCATGCTCAGGAGCATGAGGAGGGTCGGGGCACCCCATCGCTGTGGGCGGCCAGCGGCGATGTGCGAGGCGGGTCGGCCTGCCATTCGGCTCTCCAGTCGACTGCCTTCCTATGCTGAAACCCCGTGAGTCGCACCCACCTGCTCAGGCCTCTCAAGGTGCGATATGGACTCCACCCGACCCCCTTCGTCCCCCGGAATTCAATGCCTTCTGAGTCCGTGATTGTGCCGCTCATGCTCATTGCGTTCAGCACCATGATGGTGTTCGCATGGCTTGGCCGGGAGATGGGTAGTCGGGTGGCTTGCTGGCTGCGGATTGGGGGACTGGCGGTCCTCGTCGGCTGCATGGATCCGCCCGTGTCCACCGTGGCTCCCGAGTTCGTTCCGCCCGCAGAGGTGGAGGTATCGTCGGTTGTTGTGGAGCTCGATGGCGAGAAGGTGGGTGTGCTGGAGATTCCCTTGGCCGATGGGCGCTGGTCTCTGCTCGAGGTGGTTCCCGCGGGCATGCCGCCGGTCGACAAGTGGCATGTCATCGACATCCACAGCGATACAGGGTCGCTGGCGCGCTACCGCCGTCCGGCCGAGGTGCTGGAGCGTGAGCGCCTGGAGATTGTGGCCGAAGGGGGGGTGTTGCGGGTCGAACACCTCCTCATGGTGTCGCCCACGGCATCGGAGTCCGCCAGGCTGCGGGCTTCGTCTCCCCTGCGCACAGTTGCCAGCCTTTCCCGCGTGGAGGTCCTCACCGTGGCGCCCGACCGACAGGGCGCAGATCCGCGCAGGCTTCGCACCACCATCGATGGCGCTGGCAGCAGCGTCTACTCGCCCGACGAGCTGGCTGGCCTCACCCGCAAGCCCGCCCCCTGTCGTCCCGAGCATGACGGCGGCTGGGCCCTCGCCGACCTCATCGCGCTCCGCCATGACCTCGACGACGTGGCCTCCGTCACCTTGACCGACCGCGACAACAAGCAGACGCTCGTGCTTACCGGCGCCCAGCTTCGGGACAGCTCCAGCGGCCATGTGTTGCGCATCAAGCCCAACAAGCAGGGCGACTGGTCGTTCAAGGAGCTTGGACCCCCGCCAGAGTGCGGAATGGTGTCGGTGCTTCGCCAGGTCGACAAGGTGCTGATCGAGACGGGGGCCGCCCGCTAGGTTCTGTGCTGGATCGGTCCGCCGCGCCGACTGGCCAGGTCGCTGGCGTTACGCGCGCCGGGCGGGCTGGGTGTGTCGTCGAGCCGCCGAAGTCCGAGTCCTCTGCCTGCGGAGCGGTCGTGTTTTCCGTCCGAGTCAAGCGCCTGCTGGGCACCTTTCAGCTCGATGTCGACTTCGAGATCGAGCGGCGGGCTGGTGTGATCGTGTTGGGCGGCGTGTCGGGCTCTGGCAAGAGCAGCGTGCTCCGCTGCATCGCCGGGCTGGAGCGACCCGACTCCGGGCGCATCGCGATCGACGGGCGGGTGCTGTTCGACGGGGAGGCAGGAGTTGATGTCCCGGTCCACCAGCGACGGGTCGGCGTCGTCTTTCAGGACAGCCGGCTGTTCCCCCATCTCTCGGTGAAGGCCAACCTGCTCTACGGGCAGCCCGGCGACCGAGATGCCCTCGTCGACTTTGATGAGTTGGTGGGCCTCCTGGGGGTGGGAAACCTGCTGGACCGTCGTCCGGCGGCACTGTCGGGTGGGGAGCGTCAGCGGGTGGCCATCGGACGGGCGCTGCTGTCGAGTCCCGCGCTTCTGTTGATGGACGAGCCGCTCGCCAACCTCGACGATGCCCGCAAGAGCGAGCTGCTGCCCTTCCTGGCGACGCTGCCCCTGCGCTTTGCGGTCCCCATTGTGTATGTCACCCACAGCCTCGACGAACTGCTTCAGATGGCTGATGAGCTTGTTGTTCTCAAGGACGGGCGAGTGGTCGCCCACGGAGCGGTCACCGACACCCTGCCGGCTCTGCGGGGCGACGGCCTGCCCGACACCGTGCTCGAAGGACACCTGGTCCACCACGCCGACCACACTTCGGTGCGTCTGGCGCCCGGACTCGACGTGGAGGTTCTGGGGATGAACTCTCTCGACGATGGCGCGCGGGTGAGACTCCGCATCGCGGCCGACGACGTCACGCTGGCCGTGGGGGAGGTGCCTGCGATGTCGGTGCGGAACCACGTGTCGGCGCGCGTGGAGGACGTCGCGTCGGTGGGGCGGGGCCGGCTGGTGCGGCTCACCCTTCGCGATGCGCCGAGCCTCAGCCTCTACGCCCGCGTGTCGAGCAGTGCGGAGACCGAGCTGGCCATTGTACCGGGGCTTGAGGTCACTGCGCTCATCAAGGCCTCGAGCATTCGTGCTCCAGGCCTGTTGGGGGCCTGAAGCGCGGGCTCAGTCGGCGTAGATGATGGACCCAACGTGTTCGCCGTTGAGTGCCTTGGTGAGGTTGCCGGGCACCCGACCATCGATGATCTGAATCTCGCGGACACTGTGCGCCCGCTGGAGGTAGTCGAGCACCACCGGCTCCACGACGAGGTCGGGAAGGTTCATCGCCTTGAGCTCCTTGACGGAGATGCGGGGGATGAAGGTGGCGTTGGGATCTACCTTCGGGTTGGCGGTGTAGAGGCCCTTTTCGTCCTTGACGAAGATGCAGGATGCGGCGCCCATCACCTCGGCGGTGAGGTACACGCCGGCGTCGGTGCGGTGGGTCGGAATGCGGCCCTTTGGTCCCGGCTTTTCCCAGAACGAAAACGGCGGCATGCCGGGCATCACGGGAATGCAGCCCATGCGGTAGTACAGCGGCAGGTGACCGAACATGTCGTGGTCGATGAGGATGCCGCCGTGCTTGGCCAGCAGAAGCTGGAGCAGGCGGGCGTTCTGTACCGGCACGTTCTGGCCGACCTTGGCGAGCACCGAGGTGGGCATGCCGAGGTCGAGCGCGATGGCGTAGGCGTGGCGAGCGCGGGTGCCGCCACCGACGCCGACAAGCAGGTCGTGCTTGCCCTGGACTTGGAGAGCTGCAATCTCCTCGACGAGCGGAATTACGGCGGAACGACCACGGTCCATGAACGACTGGCCGCCCACCTTGATGACGTGGACGTCGGGCAGGATGCGGATGACCTCGTGGCCTTCGCCGAGCTTGTTGGCAGCGGCGCTGGAGAACGAGATCTCGCGGAAGGGAGTGTCGATGTCGGTGCGGTCTGCGTCGCGAATGAGAGACATTCTCAGTCCTCCCGGTAGATGATGGTGCCCACGGGCTCTCCGGCCAGCGCTTGAATCATCTGTTCGGGCTTGAGGCCGTTGACAAGCTGGATCTGGCGGACGAAGCGGGCGTTGCGCAGGGTCTCGACGAGCATGCGGTCCACCGGCAGGCTGGGCAGGTCGCGGTCGATGAGCTCCTGGGCGCCGATGCGTGGGATGAACTCGGCGTCGGGGTTGGTGTGTGGGTCGTCGGAGTACAGCCCATCGGTGTCCTTGATGAAGATGCAGCACCGGGCGCCGAGCGCCTCTGCGGTGAGGAACATCCCCACATCGGAGCCGTTCTCAGGCACGCGGCCAGCGCGGGGCGGCGGCTCCCAGTAGTGGTAGGGCGGTACGCTGATGACGAGCGGGATGAGGCCGTTCTTGAGGTACATCGCGGCGTCGTCGAAGTGGTCGCGCTTGAGCATGACGGCGCCGTGGCGGGCCATGAGATGCTGCAGCATCGCGACGTTTTGTTCTTCGGATGCGCCGGCTGCCTGGGCGAGACCACCGGCCGGAATGCCGAGGTCGATACCGATGTGGTAGACGTGGCGCAGGCGAGCTCCGCCGGACACACCCACGACGAAGGCGTTGTCCTCACGGGCCTTCACGATGGCATCCACGAGGGGGAGCACCGCCTTGGCGCCGCGGTCCATGATGCTGCGGCCACCGATGGCCAGCACGGCGCAGTCGGGCAGCATCGCCACTTCGTGTTCGACGTCGGTCTGCTCGGCGAGGTCGGCGCGCACAAGCGAAGCGCCCATCAAGCCGGTGTTGAGGTGGGTGCGGCCGTCGCCCACGGCGAACTCGGCGCCGCCGGTCTCTGCCTGCCGGCCGGCCCATGTCTTGCTGGTCATTTTTGCTCCGCGTGGGGGGCTGAGTTGGCCGAGGGCTCTGGCCCAGGCTCGGGAGGGGCGCCCGAAGGCGCCGGCTCATATCGGTGTCGGCCCGATGCGTCATCCGACCGTTCGGGGGACTGCCGAAGCTCGGTCACCCGGTGAATGGCTCCGAGAAGCGCAGCGGTCACAAATCCGGACAGCGCGCCTGCGACCACGTGGGTGACGCTCACCCCACCAATGAGGGCGTAGAAGGAGGTGGGGACTCCGAGTGCGAAGGCGACCGACAGCTCCGCGCCCAGGCGGCCGGTTGCGAGAATGACTCCCAGTGCGGAATACAGGGGAATGCGGGGGATCGGTAGACGGCGGGCGATGGGGTGCAGCAGGTCGGCGAGGAAGCCCGGCGCGGCGTGCTTGACGACCTCGAAGATGCCGTATCGACCGTCCCCTGACAAGAAGCCGACGATGCCCATGGTGAGGCCGGCGACGGTGCCTCCGAAGCGGCTGTGCGTCATCTCGGTGGCCACAATGTAGAGCGGCAGCAGCACGGCGTTCTTGTGGCCAGGTGCAAACGGAAGACCCGGCAGTGTCTTGAACCACCGAAGGCTGACCATCACCGCCGCCACGCCAGAGATGACCGCCACATCGTGGATGAGCTGGGGAGGAAGGTCGGGGTGGTCTTCGGACAGGCGCGCAGTGGCCCGGTCCATCGAGCGGGCAAGGGGACGCGCGAAGGTGTCGGGGTCCTGGCCTCGGACGGCTCGGAAGTAGTGGCGCAGCTGCTCCAAGCGGGTGGGTTCTGGACCGTCGGACTCCCCGTGATGCATTCCACGGCCACCACCACCGCCACCGCCGCCGCCGCCGCCGCCACCGCCGCCGCCGCCACCGCCGCCGCCGCCACCGCCGCCGCCGCCACCGCCGCCACCGCCACCGCGCCCTCGTCCGCGCCCTCGTCCGCGCCCTCGTCCGCGCCCTCGTCCACCTCCTCCACGTCTGCGGGGTTGGTCGGCGAGAAGGCCCAGGACGGCGTCGAGCGACAGCGCCAGCAGGGGGGGCATGCCAAGTCCCCGGAGCCCACGCGCGAACTCCGAGGCTCCTGCACCCGTGCGAACGGCGAGCGATGCAAACACCACTGCGCACAGGCGCGCCGAGAGCACGAGTCCTTCGAGGGCGCCGGCGGGGTAGATCTTGACCGGACCGATCTCGATGCTCTCCCCAAGGGCGTTGTCGCCGGGCAGCAGCACCATCGTGAGCACGATGAAGGCCATGAAGGTGCCCAGGCGCCGGGCGGAGTGCAGCAGGTCGGCCAGTGGGGTGCCCGCCTTCCAGCACCACCCCAGGTGCACGATGAGCACGGTGACAGCAACGGGCCAGGGGCCAATAAAGGTCGCGACGGCCACCGCTACCAGCCAGAGCACCCGCAAGCGAGCGCTGGCTCCAATGGGGGTGGAGGTAGTTTTTGTCGTCACGGCCACTCGGGGTCAGGGGAGCGGGGGTCTCTATCTCCCACAGCGTCCGGCGCCGCAACGGCGCGTGGCGTAGTCTTGCTGGTCTCTCTCGGTTCGCAGGAAGATAAATGTCCGACGTCCCTCAGATCCTTGACCCCACCGTCGTCCCCACCTTGTCCACCTTCCAGACTGCCGCCGCTCTGCAGCGTCATCAAGAGTGGGTGTCCCGTCCGCAAGCCGACATCCCTGCCTTGGTAGAGGCGGCGGGCTTCTCTCTTGTGGGACCGGTCATTCGCGCCCACCACAACGCCACCCAGGCCTACGTCGCTCGCCGAGACACCGACCTCGTGGTGGCCTTTCGGGGCAGTGGTGGCGACAACGGTGGCCAGACCGTGCTCAACGCGCTCGTGGACCTCAACGTGCGCCGGGTCAAGCCGTCGGTCATTGTCGACAACAAGAAGCACTGGGACGTGCAGGTCCACAAGGGCTTCTACGACGGCTACCTCGAGATTCGCGACGCCATCTGGAAGGCGGTGCGCTCCCACCCCAGCGACCACATCTACTGCACCGGCTTCAGCCTCGGCTCCGCACTCGCCACCTTGTGTGCGTTCGACCTGCGTCTCAACCACTCGCTGGCCGTGACCTTCCATGGTGCGGGCACGCCGCGGGTGGGCAACGCTCACTTCAAGAGTCGCTTCAACCGCACCATCCAGCAGGCTCTGCGCCTCGCGTGCACCGCCGATCCCATTCCCCGTGTGCCGCTATACGGCGGCGATGCTCGGGGCTTTCTGCATGTAGGACGCTTGCTGGAGCTCAACGCCGATGGGTCGCCTGTGCCGGTAAACCTCATCGACGGACGGCTGCGGGCGTCGGGTCAGCACATCTCGGCCCACAACCGCGACCGCTACGCGACGGCCATCCAGGGCTTCGTCGAGCAATACACCGCCAACGCGGGTATTCTCGAAGCAGCCGAGGGGAAGAATCCGCTCGCTTCCGCGGGCACAGCCGAGCAAAAGAGCGTCGGCTGAACGGGCTCAGCAGGGCCCAGGCAGTCCGAGGTCTTGGGCGAGACGGGCGGCCAGCGCGGCGTACCAAGTCGCCGCGCGGCTTCCCGGCGCGAAGCTAAAGATCTCTTCGCCAGCGAGCTGTGCCCGGGACAGCGTGTTGTCCACCCCGATGCGCTCCTCGAGGACCAAGTCGCCATAGGAGTCGCCGATCAGCTCCAGCACGGACTCATTGACGCGGCTCGACCGGCCATCCACCTGGGTGAGCAGCACGCCCGCGACCGCCAGGTGGGAGTTCAGCGAGGACTGGACCTCGTCGGCGGCTTCGAGAAGGCCCGTGACCCCCGCCACAGACAGGGCGGCCAGGCTGGTGGGGATGATGACCTCGTCTGCGGCCACGAGCGCGTTGACTGTGAGACC
>Ga0315322_10003684_pt1 | contig 11780 bp, 11 predicted proteins | sample M110021515metaG_FD_203461 | JGI IMG/M metagenome (GOLD analysis project Ga0315322, IMG submission 203461) | Ammonia-oxidizing marine archaeal communities from Monterey Bay, California, United States - M1 100m 21515 | ecosystem: Environmental > Aquatic > Marine > Intertidal zone | place: USA... | reverse complement strand
GAGGTAGCTGTGATTACCAATATGGGATCCGATCATCTGGAAATAATCGGGCCCACGATGGCTGATTTAGCTAGGGAAAAATCTGGAATTATTGAACCAACTTCACATGTCATATGTGGAAGCGTCGAAGAGGACCTACTTCAAATAGTCAAAAGCGTGCCCTGCAGAGAGATCTGGGTACAGGACACTGACTTCGCAGTCACCAATGACCGGCTCGCAGTAGGAGGGAGGCTGTTAGATGTCAGTACTCCATATGGCAGCTACGAAGAGATTTTCGTACCCGTAAACGGGAGACATCAATCAAATAATGCTCTTCTTGCGATAGCAGCCACGGAAGCTTTTTTTGCTAGAGCGCTTGACGCCAACATAGTCTACGACGCATTTGCATCGGTTCAGCTTCCTGCACGATTTGAGATACTTAGCCGAACTCCGCTGACAATCGTAGATGGAGCACACAATGTAGATGGGGCAATGGCCCTTAGTGAAACACTTTTTTCCGACTTCGGAGCTGAAGAAGCTCCTGTGCTGGTGATGGGAACTAACCGGCCACATAACCCTATTGACTTCATGCAAGCCGTGAACTTCAAAGAGTTCAAGTCAATAATAGCCACGCAGGCGAAATGGCCACGGGCGTTAGAAGCGAGTGAGGTAGCCGCGAGTGCTCAGAAATTGGGACATAAATCAGTAGACTTTCGAGCAGATGTAGCTGAAGCGGTCGATTTAGCTCGAGAAATTGCTGGGCCACAAGGGAGCATAATAGTTACCGGTTCTTTATACGTGGCGTCTGAAGCCCGATTACACCTCCAATCGTGATCACGGTAGTCTGAGTAAGTACACGATCGAATCTCTAGGAGTTGTTTTGGCCCACACATTTGTTATTTGCAAACCCGATGCAGTCGAGAGAGGGCTTGTTGGCGAAATAATTTCCAGGATCGAGCGTAAGGGATTAAGTATTAAACGAGCTGAGCTTCGATTAATCGACCGAGAGACTGCTGCGCTGCACTACATGGAACATGATGGGAAACCATTTTTTGAAGATCTGCTCAACTTCATAACTCGCTCCCCAGCAATGCTTCTTCAAGTAGAAGGAAGCGATGATGCCGGCGATGACATATTTGCTGTTGTCAGAAACCTTATGGGAAGCACAAACCCTGCAACAGCTGCACCGGGTACTATCCGTGGCGACTTCGGCTTGCTCGTAACAGAAAATCTTGTTCACGGCTCAGACTCTGTTGAGTCGGCTGCGCGTGAAATTGGAATATTTTTCCAAGCTAATTGAGCGGACGAAAATGGATCGTGACGCGTTGAATTCTATCCAATCGAGCAACATGAATTACTCGCGTCCGAATGCGTCACGAAGAGGGAATATTTTGGGACGTGCCCTTAACGGGCTCAAACCGAATTTCTTTTCTAATCGAGAAATGGCGGTTGATTTAGGGACTGCGAACACGCTGATTTATATGCGAGGTCAAGGGATAGTTCTTGATGAGCCATCAGTGGTTGCAGTTGACATGAACACGGGGATTCCTTTAGCAGTCGGTTATGAAGCTAAGCGTATGCTTGGTAGAACACCGGGACATATCCAGGCTATTAGGCCACTTAAAGATGGCGTAATCGCAGATTTTGATATCTGTGAAAAAATGCTCCGATACTTTATTGACAAAGTGAATAGTAGTCGTTGGTCTAAACCACGAATGGTTATTTGTGTGCCTTCTGGAATCACAGGAGTGGAACAGCGAGCGGTGCAAGAAGCTGCCGAATATGCAGGAGCTAAAAAGCCGGCCTTCATCATTGAAGAACCAATGGCAGCAGCTATCGGCGCTGGGTTGCCAGTGCAGTCACCTTCGGGGAGCATGATTGTAGATATCGGTGGCGGAACGACCGAAGTTGCAGTCATCTCTTTGGGCGGGATTGTTTCTGCTCAGTCAGCTCGGGTAGGAGGCGACGTGCTAGATGCTGCCATACTGCAGTATGTAAAGAAGACATACAACCTAGCGCTCGGTGAAAGAACTGCTGAGGAAGTAAAAATGACGTTGGGCTCGGCATGGCCGTTGGATGAGGAAATGTATGCTGAGATTAGCGGTCGTGATCTAGTTTCAGGTCTGCCTAAAACGGTAACGGTAAGTAGCATAGAAATCAGAGAAGCTATTGAAGAACCGCTAACGGCAATCTTCAACGCTGTAAAAATGACTCTCGACCAGACCCCACCAGAGTTAGCTGCGGACATCATGGATCAAGGAATAGTCTTAGCAGGAGGTGGGGCTTTGTTGCAGGGCTTACACCAAAGGCTGGCCAATGAGACTGGAATGCCGATTCGAATAGCTAAGGATCCTTTGCATGCGGTTGCAAGGGGTTCAGGTCAATCACTTGAAGAATTTGAGGTCCTTCGCGGCGTCCTATTCTCTTCGGGTGAGCTTCGATAAGGATTAAGGCCATCTGATGTCGAGGCATAGCAAAGAGCGACGAAGGCCCCGATCTCGGTTAAGAATTTTCTTATTTATTTTTACAGCTTTAGTGCTAATCACACTCGATGCTCGAAGTGACGAAGGATCATTAACAAAAATACGCAGTTTTGCGCTCGACGCAATAGGTCCCATTCGTTCGGCTTCAGCAAGGGTGTTTGTTCCGATTGGTAATGCTTGGCAGGGTATTACTTCGTATGAAGATTTAGAAAATAGGAATGCCGTTCTCGAAGCCAAACTAGCAGAGATCAAAAGCTCTACTCTCCAGATTGGAGAAATCGAAAGAGACCGAGAGGCTTTACTATCACTTTTGGGGGCGCGAGACACGCTGAGGAATATTCCGCGCCGAACAGCGCGCGTAATTGATGCTCAGATTTCTAATTTCGAACGAACGATTGAGCTCGATAAAGGTTCGCGTGATGGAATTAAAGTAGGGATGCCAGTAGAAACTGGCGCAGGTCTGATTGGTCGCGTTAGCCAGGTGAGTGTCACTCGAGCGCGAGTTGAGCTCCTCACAGACCCTAATTTCGACGCTGGTGCTCGGTTAGTCCGTTCGGGCGATGATGGTGTCGCCTCAGGAAAAGGGGCAGGAAAGAACCTGATTGTAAATTTTATAGAGCTCGAAACTGTTGTGATACCCGGTGAAACTGTTGTGACTAGTGGCTTTCAGGGGAGCACTTTCCCTGAAGGGCTTTTAATCGGAACTGTTGTTGATGTTACTCCTAATGCCGTTCAAGATACGCAGCGTATAACTGTTTATCCCTCCGCTGACCTAGACCGAATTCGCTGGGTTTCAGTGATCTTGTTTGAAGCTGATGCATCGGGGCCGGTGCTTGTAGATCGTGATTTCCCGGAGCCTTCGAGCGAAAGCGGGATAGGCGCTGAGCAAAACGGAAATGACTCATGATGGTTTCCCTGGGTGCAACACTGAGAGTAACCATAGTTGTCGGGTTAATCTGCTTGACGCAAATTTCGGCAATGCCGCATTTAACAATAGCTGGATTTGTCATCGATCTATTTTTGATCTTGACCGTTATCTCGGGGATATTAGCTGGTATCGATAGGGCAGTGGGGATTGGTTTTAGCTGTGGATTATTAGCAGATCTCGTCGTAAATTCACCTTTCGGTATGAATACTCTCGTGCTCGTGCTTGTCGGTTGGGGAGCCGGAGCGCTTGCGCCTCAACTCGTTGAAACAAACAGAGTCCTACGTTCTTTAGCGGTGGGTTTAACGGCGTCATCTGGCGTAGCGCTCTACGCCCTTATGGCATGGCTCATCGGTTACAGCTACGACGCTGAAAACCGGGTCGAGCTCATAGTGCTGATAACAGGGATGGCGGCCTTTTTCGTCAACTTATTCTTAGAGCGAATCGTAAAGTGGACACTATTTATTGAGCCGGTCGGCTATCCGAGTAAAGTATGATTCCCAAACTCGATAGACGTTTATCCTTTTTGGGAATTCTAATCGTAGGACTCTTCGCCGCGTTATTTACTCGACTTTGGTACCTGCAAGTCTTAAATACCGAAGATCTCGAAAAAAAAGCTGAATCTAATCAAATCGAGATGGTAGTGTCAGCTCCTAATCGTGGCAGGATCTTCGACAGGCATGGTGTAGTTCTCGCAGATAATCTTCGGACAGGCATAGTCACTGTTAACAAGTCCAGATATTCACCTGGCCAGTTGGAGTTGATAATCAGTGAACTTTCCTCAATTCTTGGGATAGCTGAAGATGTGCTTAATAGTCGACTTAATGACTTGCAGACGCATCGTTTAGCCGCAAAAGTTGTTGCGACTGGTCTAAACGAAGAAGGACTGCTTCGCATCAGCGAGAGGTCTCTCCCTGGAGTCGAAGCAAAGTGGGAGATGACCAGGACCTACCCACGCGAAGAAGTAGCTGCTCATATCATCGGTTACGTAGGAGCAATGTCTGAGCAACAAGCACCGGGACTTCTTGCTGATGGCTACCTACCATCTGAAAGAGTAGGCAAAGCTGGTATCGAAGCCCTTTTCGAATCCCAACTGCATGGTTCTCCAGGCATAACAAAACTTGAGGTGGATAATGCTGGCAGAGTGCACCGTATTATCGGGGATCAACAGGCTAAGCCCGGAAACGACATTATCCTGTCTATCGATGCGGACCTACAGGCTGCTACTGAGTCGTTTTTGGCTCAAGGTTTGCTGGCGGCTCGGGAAACAGTAAGTGATGATTCTGGATTCTTTTATCCGGCTGTTGGAGGTGCTGCGGTAGTCCTTGATCTAAGAAATGGGGACGTTTTAGCGATGGCTTCATATCCGACTTATAACCCGAATTGGCTAGTAGAAGGTCTGACTTTCGAAGAGTACAAGTCTGTATTTGAGAATCCATATGCACCGGGAGCACTCAACAATCGCGCTATACAGGGCCTGTACGCCCCAGGATCTACTTTCAAGCTAGTTACAGCATTAGCAGGATTAGAAGCACGGTTAATATCTCCTCGAAATACCTACTACGACGTTGGGTACTTCAAAATCCCAGATGAGTATGGCTGTACCGGTAGGTGTACATTTTTTAACGCCGATAAAGCACCTCTTGGAACCTTGGATTTGTCGACGGCGTTAACTAGGTCAAGTGATGCATATTTTTACCAAGTAGCTCATGATCTTTATTGGATTAAAGGTGAAGAAGAATGGGCTATTCAAGATATGGCTGACCAATTAGGATTTGGAGGTCAGACCGGTGTCCAGCTTCCCTATGAAAAAGCGGGCCGAATTCCCGATGGTGACACTAAAAAAACATTGTTCGAACTGAACCCTGAGGCATACAATCCGTACAAGGCAACATCGGATTGGCTTCCCGGGGATAATATAAACACTGGTATCGGCCAAGGATTCGTATCTGCTACTCCGATCCAGTTAGTAAACGCTTATGCGGCATTCGCTAATGGCGGTACACTTTTCAGTCCAAATATTGTCGAACGAATTATTTCGAGAAACAGCGAAAATTTTGGTGAAAGTGTTATTGAATTCGAACCTAAGATCCAGCGCATAATTGACTTTCCTGAAGGTTCGCTGGTTGTTAACGAGGGCCTCGGCGGAGTGACTAGCAGACAGCGTCGCGGTACGGCGTGGAGAGCTTTCGAAGGATATGATGCCGGTAGCTATTCGGTGGCGGGAAAGACAGGAACTGCCCAAGCGGATGGAAAGAATGCTGTCCTGGATAGAAAAAAAGAGGACTCAGCAATATTTGTTGCCTGGGCGCCACGCCACGATCCTCGATATGCGGTTGCCGTGGTTATGGAAGAAGCAGGTTATGGCGGTGAGGCAGCAGCGCCGGTGGCAAGACAGATATTTGAAGCATTGAGAGCCTACGAACAAAGATGGTCGGAGCCTCAAATAGCCTTTGTGCCTGCTTCTCCTGCATGCCCTGAAATCCCCGAAGCTTTGCGTGGTAATCCTGCCTTCACGAGTTTCGTGCCAGAAGGATGTCCATGGGGAATTCAGATTCCTCGAGCGAACAATGCTCAAGATGTAAATGGAGATGGCGTCGATGACCAAAAGGTAAGGGATTGATGGCTGTACCTCTTCGTCGCGAACTGCAGTCTCCGGTTAGGTTTGCTGATTATTCCCTTGCTCTAACAGCAATCCTTATTTCGTTAATCGGCGTGGCGATGAACTATTCGGCGACTTGGCGGATTCTGGAATTCAACGGAAGCGACGGGGCTACATACGCAAAACGTCAGGCAATCTTCGTGACGGCGGGAACGATCGTAATGATTGTGAGTGCCGCCTTTAATTATCGAAGTTTGCGCTCGCTTGCGAATACTGCTTATCTACTTTCGCTCGGGGCGTTAATAGGAGTTTTATTTGTTGGAGTTGAACGAAATGGTGCACGGGCCTGGTTCGAAGTTCCCGGTTTACCATTCCAGCTTCAGCCTTCAGAATTCGCAAAGCTAACGGTTATTTTGGCGCTCGCTGCTTTTGTTGCAACGCATGAGAGCTATCTGCGTCTGTCGACGCTTGTAAATGCTTTTTTGTTGATCGCTGTTCCATTAGGCCTTATTTATAGACAGCCAGATCTTGGCACGATGCTGGTATTTGTATCGATAGGAATGGGAATGCTCCTGATCTCGGGAGCGCAAGTGAAACACATAGTGATCACCTCGCTGCTGGGAATAATCGCTATTTTTCTACTACTTAATCTCGATGAGCTTGGGGGGCCTTCTTTGCTTCGCCAGACTCAGGAAAACCGGTTAACAGCGTTTTTGGATCCTGAGTATGACCCACAGGGCGCTTCGTATAATTTACGACAATCAGAAATAGCCATCGGCGCTGGAGGAGTTAAGGGCCAAGGGTGGCTGAAAGGGTCTCAAACCAATCTAAATCTAGTCCCTGAGCAAAAAACAGACTTCATATTCACTGCGTTAGGAGAAGAATTTGGATTTCTGGGCTGCTCTATTCTGCTGCTTCTATATGCCTATTTACTTGCCCGTATATGGTGGATAGCTCGAACTAGTAGTGATTTATTTGGAAGTTTTATATGTGTAGGCGTACTTTCCATGTTTGCATTTCAAATTTTCCAAAACGTTGGGATGACTATGGGGATAATGCCGATTACAGGGATTCCGCTGCCTTTTATGAGCCACGGCGGTTCATCAACCGTTGTGGCCTTTTTGTCTATTGGGCTAGTGGTGAATGTCGGGGCCCGAAGATATGGCGGGCGTTAGCACTTATTCGAGCCGAACGTGATCAGATTCGTAACAGTAAGGAAAAATAACTACGCAAAGGTATCATTGTTAGTTGAATGATCTCTCTTTGCGCTAGACCTAATACCGACCGCACGCATGGCTTGGTGTCGCGCTGCAACAAAGGCTTCGAGGTTACTGCGCTGTCCTCGGCAGCTACTACCGGGTATTGCAAATCTGCCCCTCTAGTAGAGGCGCTGAAGACAAATTCTGTTAGAGAAGAAGTAAAAGAATTACCGTTGTTATTACAACGAACGTATGGGCAAAGGCGATCGATAATTTACGGCCTATTCCAGCAGAACTCGTCAATCGTACGAGATCAAGATGATTGCCAGGTAACTGGCGTATCAAGAGGCTGGAATCGCACCAAATACGGGATTGAGCAAATGATCGGTTATGGCGAGTCTTTAATTACCGCTAATCGCAAACCAGATCTAGACCCACAGACGAGACAAAAAGTTTTGGTCACGTTAAGCCTTCGGGCAGAAGCAGAGAAAAGCTGATGTATAAATGCGATTCTCATGCAGGTCAAGTCTCATTCCCACCCATTCGGGTGGGGGGATGGCATTGCTGTTAAGAACATTTCTTCCCAATCGAGTTCTTTCAAGAAAAAAAGAGGATCTCAGCCAAGCCGAAAAATGCATGCAACTTAATTTGAAATTGTTGCAGCAACAAGTAGTAAAAATACGGAGTAGCGAATCGTCGTCTTTAAGAACTAGGGACAGTCGGCTTCAACGAAGCATGAATCTTAGGTTTGATTGCGGAACGACAGATTTTGCTAACTTCAATACGCGTTTGCAGACCCTTACGTTTAGTAAACCTGGATGTGTAAGAGACCGAACAAATAGCAGTGTGAAATACCGCTGTTTTTACCAACGATTTACTTGCGAGAAAACGAAAAGTCACCGTAATCAACTTTCGCTTTCTTCGCTAAGGAAGAAAATTTAATATGAGCGATTCACTAGATAACCAAGAGAAATTAGAGAACGAGACCCCCACCCGCCGTAAGCGGGTGCTCGGAGCATCTAATGCAACGCAGCGCAAAGAGGAGAAGAAATCGACTCCCCCTGAGACAGAGTCTTCGAAGCCGGCTCGAACTCGAAAACTAGTTCCGGAGGTGAACGTTGCAACTCAAAAAACTAATGATGAGAAAGCTATTGGAACTTCTTCGAAAAAAACTACTGAACTTAAAAGAACCAGGACTTTAAGCGGCGCTAACGCGATGGGATCGGAACGAGGAAAGGGCTCTGAGTCTCAATCCAAGTTGCGTAAAAGGTCGATACAGGGAGCAAGTAGTAGTTCAGCGAAGTTGCCGTCGGGAAGGCCCCCAGAAGCCAAGAAGCCACAAATCGGAGATAGTCGGTCAGTGGGCGAAGAGAAAGCAAAGATCAAGGACAAAGTTCCTTCAGCCGAGGACAATCAGCCTAAGAAAAAGCGTCGTCGCGGCGGTCGAGGTCGAGGAGGCGCTACTCGGGAAGGTCTAAACAAGCTTGAGCCAGTTCAAACGATTATTTCAGACACTCCTGTAGAGCTAAATGACAAAGAAATGGAACGGCGTCGCGGAAAAGAACGTAATGGTAAACCTATTGGGCGTTACCAGATGTGTGTTCAGGTAACCGATGGGGTCACGCACATAGCTGTACTTGAGGGCAGGACTCTTATCGAGCACTACGTTAGTAGACCATCTGATGACGCGACTCAAATTTACGGGAACGTCTATCTTGGTAAAATCCAAAACGTTCTGCCAGGAATGGAAGCTGCGTTCGTTGATATAGATACACCTAAAAATGCTGTTCTTTACCGTGCTGATGTTACCTACGATATTGATGACACAGATGGAGACCCGAGTCAGCCCCTTCCTCCAAAAGCAAAAAAAATGAGGGGTAAATTCAATGCCAGAAAAAACGAGCCACGAATTGAGCAACTCTTAAAGTCACAACAAGCAATATTATGTCAGGTAACTAAAAACCCTATTGCACATAAAGGTGCCCGGCTCTCAACTGAAATTTCACTTCCTGGCAGATTCGTCGTCTTAATTCCTAACAGTTCTACGTATGGTATTTCGAAAAGACTTCCTGACAACGAGCGCAAAAGACTAAGGAATATTTTAGACAAGGTAAAACCTAAAGAACATGGAGTAATTGTTCGAACTGCTTCCGAAGGTGTCACGGCAGAAGAGATTGAGCGAGATGTTAAACGGCTGTTGGAACAATGGGAACAAATTAGCGAATTAGCACAAAAGTCGAAGGCACCTAATTTGCTATTCAGAGAACCTGAGTTAGCGGTGCGTATAATTCGTGAAGAATTTAATCGTGATTTCCGTGGTGTCGTGATAGATGACTTAAACCTGTTTAATCAGGTGAAAGGTTACATGGATACTATCGCGCCGGCATTGGCGGACCGAATAGAATTCTATGATTCTGCCAAGGAGCCACTCCCCATATTTGAGCGCTATAACGTAGCTGAACAGTTGCGGAAGGCTTTAGATAGCAAAGTTTGGCTACCGTCGGGTGGGTCGTTGATAATTGAGCACACCGAAGCCCTGACGGTGATTGATGTGAACACCGGACGCAACGTTGGTAAATCTAATCTGGAAGAAACGGTCTTTAGGAATAACCTTGAAGCTGCGGAGGAAATAGCTAAACAGCTTCGCTTGCGAGACATCGGTGGGATAATAGTTATTGACTTCATTGACATGGAAATAAGAAAAAATCGTGCTGAAGTTGTAAATAGTTTCGAGAAAGCTCTGGCTAGAGAAAAGACCCGTACCCAGGTGTCGCACATTTCTGACCTCGGACTAATTGAAATGACGAGGCGTCGCATAGGCGAAGGATTGCTCGAATCCGTAAGTGATGCGTGTCCATCATGCGACGGAAGTGGCGTTAATCTGCACGATTCCATTTTGAACGTTTAAGAAAGTCTCATTGACAGTTTTGGGATGAGTAATAAAACAGATAGCCTGAAGGCCTTATGTATGCAGTGATCGCCACAGGTGGCAAGCAAGAAAAAGTTGAGACTGGACAAGTTGTCAACGTCGAGTTACTTAAAGCGGCTGAGGGCGAAGAAGTTACGTTTTCGCCCATTCTCGTGGTAGATGAAGGTAACGTCATGTCGACGTCTGAACAGCTTTCTGGCTCGTCTGTTACAGCTCGTGTCCTCGGTGAGATAAAAGGGGTAAAGATAGACGGGTTTACCTACAAGAATAAGACGAATCAACGTCGGCGTTGGGGTCATAGGCAACGCTATACTTCCATTGAAATAACGAATATAGCAAAGGGCTGACATGTCTAAAACTAAGGGCGGCGGCTCAACTAAGAACGGTCGCGATTCAAACTCTCAGCGTCTCGGTGTAAAAGTTTTTGCGGGACAAACCATTAACGCTGGCGGAATCATTTTACGTCAACGTGGTACTAAATTTCATCCTGGGCTTAATGTAGGGATTGGCAAGGATGACACGTTGTTCGCTACGGCAAATGGGGTCGTTGAATTTGGTTACAGACGTGGTCGTCGCCTAGTTGACGTCCAAGCTGATTAGCTTATATTGATTTAGCATAAAGTTAACCGTAACAAATGATGAGCGCCAAGATTTGAAGCTATCTTCGCGGATAGAGTCACCGGAGACGTATCCTCAAGCATATGTCGGGTTTCGTGGATGAGGCTAATCTTCATGCCAAAGGTGGCAACGGAGGAGCGGGATGTGTTTCGTTTCGTAGAGAAGCACATGTTTCAAAAGGGGGCCCTGATGGGGGCGATGGCGGTAACGGTGGGAATGTTTGGTTGGTAGCCGACAGAAATATCGCTTCGCTGCTCGCATTCAAAGATTTCCCGTTCCGGCGCGGTGACGATGGTGGACACGGTCACGGCAAAAAAAAACATGGACGCGGCGGTCAGGACACTTACGTCAAGGTGCCTGAAGGCACCATTGTCCGAAACGCTGAAGATGCAGTACTCGCGGATCTTGTCAATGAAGGCGATCGGTGGCTTGCCGCTGAGGGCGGGACCGGTGGGCGCGGCAATGTCCGATTTTTGTCTAACAAGTTACGGGCCCCGGGTTTTGCTGAGCAAGCAGAGGTCGGACAAGAGAGATGGCTTCGGCTTGAATTGAAGCTTATGGCTGATGTCGCTCTGGTCGGATTCCCTAATGCAGGTAAGAGCACTTTTATCTCAAGGGTCTCATCAGCTAAGCCAAAAGTAGCGGCCTATCCGTTCACGACGCTTAAACCGCACCTTGGTGTGGTGCGACGCTCTGATGAATTCGAAATGGTCATTGCGGACATTCCGGGCTTGATAGAAGGCGCGGCTGAAGGTCGAGGGCTTGGCCACCAGTTTCTTCGCCATGTAGAAAGAGCTCGTGTGCTTCTAGTGATGGTTGATCTTGCTGAGGTAGAAGGAAAGGACCCACAAGAACAAGCGGATATCTTAGTAAACGAACTGGAAAGCTATGATGCAGAGTTGGCTCAACGCCCTCGACTGATTGTAGGAACTAAGGGAGATGCTGCGACCCTTGACTGGGCTGGCATACGGATATCTTCGGTTACAGGTGAAGGTGTCGATCGTTTAGTCGGAGAGTTGCAGACGCTGGTGAACGAGGCAAGAGC
>Ga0315322_10003681_pt1 | contig 11788 bp, 8 predicted proteins | sample M110021515metaG_FD_203461 | JGI IMG/M metagenome (GOLD analysis project Ga0315322, IMG submission 203461) | Ammonia-oxidizing marine archaeal communities from Monterey Bay, California, United States - M1 100m 21515 | ecosystem: Environmental > Aquatic > Marine > Intertidal zone | place: USA... | reverse complement strand
GTCGACACCCATTATCTTCACAAGCCTGAGGATGTACAGCTTATCGCTGGTGCAGGGGAAGCTCTTCATGTCGCCATGAATGCAGGCTATCTCCTTTTTCTTTTCACGAACCAATCTGGCATTGGTCGTGGTTACTACACATTGGACGATGCATTGGCCTGCAATCGACATATGGTCGGCATGATGGGTTTTAGAGAGAATCCATTTATTGAGACCTGTATCGCCCCCGAGGCGCCAGAAGATCAAGCAGTCTATCGTAAGCCTTCCCCAAAATTTATTTTCGAGATGTGCGAAAAATACCAACTTGACCAACAGAACACTTGGATGGTTGGGGACAAGCTCTGTGATCTTGAGGCGGGGCTAAATGGTGGAATCCGTTCCGCCTTCGTGCGGACAGGAAAAGCATCAGATACTGATCCGCATGAGTTTTTGAGCGAGTATGGAATTCCTTCCTTTGGAGATATTTTGGAGTTTGTTGAGCAGTTGTAGGCTTTTCCTGACCTTACATTTCCTCCAGCGTCTCGATCCCAAGGAGTTGGAGTCCAGTCTCTAGTACGGTGAGGGTCCTTGCACAAAGAAGCAGTCGGCGTGCTTGGACATGTGACTCGTCAACCATGACCTTATTCGCATTGTAGAAAGTGCTAAAAGTACCAGCAAGTTCGTAAAGATAGGTGCAAATAAAGTGGGGACGGAGGTCAGAGGTTGCTTGTTCAAGGGCGCAGGGGAAAAGGAGTAGTTGCCTGGCGAGGGTTATCTCTTCCACAGTTTCAGGGGAACTAGCGCTTTCTTCGCCTTCCCCGGGGCGGAGTGACAACTTGCGGAATATGCTATGGATGCGGACCACGGCGTAGAGAAGGTAGGGTGCAGTGTTGCCCTCAAGACTGAGCATCTTTTCCCATGAGAAGGTGTAGTCACTGGTTCTATTCTGTGATAGATCGGCGTACTTTACTGCGCCGAGACCGACGATTCTGGCAATTCTCTCGCGTTTCTCAGTAGTTAGATCAGGGTTCTTATTTTCAACGATTATTCGCGCTCGATCAATGGCTTCGGCGAGTAAATCCTTGAGTTTAATAGGGTCCCCTGACCGCGTTTTAATGGCTTTGCCATCTTCGCCGAGGATGGTGCCGAACCAGACGTGTCGCAGACCGGGCTTGTCTACACCGGGTAGTTGTTGCAACCACTTGTTGGCCGTTAGAAAAAGTTGCTCAAAATGGTCCTGCTGCCGGCCATCGGTAACATAAATGATTTCCTCGGCCTTCCATTCTTTGATTCGGTAGAGGATCGTGGCGAGGTCGGTGGTTGCGTAGTTGCTGGCGCCGTCTGACTTGCGAATAATGAAGGGCTGTTTCTTGAATCTGGGATGTTCTGGATGGAAGACGACTAGAGCGCCCTCACTCTGTTCTGCAATACCGGATTTTTCCAGACCCTTATATACATCCTCCACTTTATCACGGTAGAAGCTTTCGCCAAGAACGTGATCAAAGCGAACCCCGAGTCGGTCGTAAATTTCTTGAAATGCCTTGTAGCTGATGGAGTTGATCTGATCCCACAGAGCAAGGCTTTCCTTGTCTCCATTTTGAAGTTTGACAAGTTCCCTCCTCGCGATCTCAAGTCGCTCTGGAAATTCCTTGGTGAGGTCGGAGCCCTTGCGGTAAAGGTCTTCAAGTTGCTCGAGTGCATCGGGGGCATCCGCATCAAGATTCATTCCGAAGTGGTGGATGGCCATGATTAGAATTCCAAACTGGGTCCCCCAGTCACCGACATGATTGTCGCGAATAGCCCTTGCGCCTTGAAACTCAAGGAGTCGGCAGAGCGTCTCACCGATGACAGTGGAGCGAATGTGTCCAACGTGCATTTGCTTGGCCGTGTTGGGGGAACTAAAATCCACGGCAACAACCGTTCCTCTCAATGGTCCATTTCCGGCAGCCTTTAATGATGATTGGTCTTGAAGGTGCTTTAACCAGTCCAGGTAAAAGTCTGGGTTGAAGCGGAAGTTGATGAATCCGGGGCCGGCAATTTCCATCTCTATGTCTGTTGCGGGAAAGACATTTTTACTCCGCAAAGACTCAATGAGTGTTGTTGCGAGGTCGCGCGGGTTACGTCCCTGCTTTTTGGCAAAAGAGAGGACTCCGTTGGCTTGGAATTCACCAAAACGTGGTTCTGCAGGGTGTACATTTGCAGTGAACTCCTCATTAAACTCATTCAGCGTTAGCACGGCTTCCTGGATCTTTTTGTCCAGATGGGAGGCAATATGAAAGGGCCAGTTCATGATGCGGTGAAAGCAAGTTTTCTATGGAACTCCGTCAAGCATGGAATCTTTCGAGTTCTATCAAGCTGTATTAAATACCTTAAATTGAATTTATATGTAGCATGGTTATTAGAAAAAAGGCTCGACAAAATGGCAGGAATCGTTTTCCTCGCCCACCTTTCGTTTTAACGGCCCTTCCCCCAAGGATCTCAGTTTATTTAACCCATGAAAAAACGCATTGTTACTCCCCGCAAATTCATCAAGCCAACATTTACCTACTTGGTAGAAAAAAAGCGTGATGGAGGGGAATTCACACCAGAGGAAATCCGATTCATCGTTGAGTCAATATTCGATAAAGAGATGCCTGACTTCCAGCAGGCGGCTCTATTGATGGCAGTCTTTTTTCAGAATATGTCTGCTCAGGAAACTGCGGCTTATGCAGAGGAAATGATGCTTTCCGGTGAGGTCGTGGACCTTTCCAGTTTCACTCGGCCAAAGATTGACAAGTACTCCACTGGCGGCGTGGGCGACAAGACCTCGCTTGTCCTTGGCCCTCTTGCTGCGGCTTGCGGTGTGCTTATGCCCACGATGAATGGTGAGGACGAGGATTATGGTATTCGTAACCTCACCAAGCTCTCTTCCATCCCCGGCTTTAAGGCTGAAGCGAGTCTTGAGGAATTTCAAGAGCAACTCAGGTCGGTTGGTTGTTGCATGGTGGAGAAACATCCTGAGATCGCACCGGTGGATGAAATCCTTTATAAACTGCGTCAGAAGACCGGCACAATTCCATGTATTCCGCTCATTACAGGCAGTGCACTCAGCCGGAAGCTTGCGGCTGGGGCTGAAGGCCTCGTTGTTGACGTCAAGTGGGGGAATGGAGCTTTCGTTACAGATTTGGAGCAGGCCAAGCTTCTTGCTCGTTCGATCACTCGCGTCGGTCGCTCAATGAAAAGGCGTTGTGTTGCTTTGGTCACTGATATGAACCAACCCCTCGGAAGTGCCGTTGGCACCGGACTGGAGATTCAGGAGGCTATTGAACTTCTTAAGGGCGAAGGCCCCGAAGACCTGAAAATACTTGTCCAGAAACTGGGTATGGAAATTGTGCGCCTCGCTGGAGTTGCGGGTTCCACCTTGTCTGCCAAGCAAACGGTTCAGCGTCACTTGGAGGATGGCTCTGCATTTGAGAAATTCAAGGAGATGGTGAAGGTGCAAGGTGGCAATACGGACTACCTTGACAACCCTGACAAATTTAAGCCTGCCAAGTATGTCAAAAAGCTTCCTGCACCCAAACGCGGGTACGTTCATGCAATTAACACTGGAATGATTGCTTGGGGGGTCCAGATGCTTTCCACAAACAAGGCTGGCAAGATTGATCATGCAGTCGGTGTTACCGAAGTGAAAAAGATCGGAACCCAAGTCAAGCAGGGCGAACCCTTGATGATGATTCATTACAACGACGAGGGGCGGCTCGAATCGGCTTTAGATTACTTAAAGGCCGCTTATCGCCTTGCGCCGAAGAGACCGGCGATCCCCGTGCTTATTGTGGAGCGTGTTGCCTAGCCAATACTTTTTGCCAAGTGAACCCAGCAGTTGGGCACTAGGCCCGACCTAGATATTCCTTGTTTTCCGTGCTGATACGGATGCGTTCGCCCGTCTTGATAAATAGCGGGGCATGCACGACCAACCCTGTCTCCAGCGTTACTGACTTTTGAACATTGCTTACAGAATCACCTTTAAGGCCTTCAGGTGCATCAGTTACTTCCATATCAATTGAGTTCGGTAACTGGAGCTGTATGGCTTGTCCGTCTACCACGAGGATTTCGTAGGCCACATTTTCTATCAGGAAGTTCTTGGCGTCCACCATCAGCTCTTGAGGCAGGACTGTGTCCTCATAGGTCTCCGGATCCATGAAATGGTAACCTTCTGCATCAATGTAGCTGAATTCTAGCTTGTTGGTCTCCGTGTGGAGAAAGGCCACATTGTCCGTGGAGCGAAACTTTGTGTTGGTTGTGGATCCAGAGTGCAAGTTTCGCATCGTTGTTTGCACAAACCCTGCCTGACGGCCTTGGGTCCGATGCAGCATTTCTAAGACCAAGTGTGGTGCGCCCTGATAGTCAATGACTCGACCTTTTCGAATTTCAGTTGGAGATGCCATATTCAGAATAGGGAAGGGTTGTTTTGTGGATTATAATTACTCCAAGGAATTGTACTTTCCCAAGCCTGCAACACAAAAATCCCGCCGATCCCTTCCTGTCCGCCAAATTATCACAACTGTACTTTTGACTATTGACCGCTGATAGCCGATACCATTTTTTGCTTTCAGACAATGAGGAGATTCATTCATCCATGAAACAGAGGACTATTTTGAGGGAGGCTTCCATCAACGGGAAATCTCTCCATACAGGGGAGGAAGTTACCCTCACCATCAAGCCTGCTACTGAAAACCACGGCATAGTATTTCGGCGTGTGGATCTTTATGGTAAGCCCGATATTCAGCCGATGGTGGAGAATGTTACTGAGTTGATACGTAGCACCACCATCGCCAATGGGCATGCAACAATTCACACCGTGGAGCATGTGCTGAGCGCCCTGCATGGCTGTGGGGTTGATAATGTAGTTGTGGAGATGAATGCAAGCGAGCCTCCCATCCTAGACGGTTCAGCGAAGCGCTTTGTCAATCTCATCCAGGAGGCCGAGCCTGTCGACCAAGAGGCTGACCGCGAATATATTGAGATTGATCAGCCTCTATCCGTGACCTCCGGGAACCGTTCACTTATTGTGCTGCCCCATGATGGGTTTCGTGTCACCTGCACCTCTGCAGACGACCGTGGCGTTCACACCCAGCATCTCTCGATTGATATTGATTCGGAGACTTATATTTCCCAGATCGCCCCTGCCCGCACCTTCACCATCTACGAGGACATTGAGGAACTGCTTAAGCTTGGCAAGATTCAGGGTGGCAGTCTCGACAGCGCAATCGTCATTCGTGGCGACAAGATCATTTCGAAGGAGCCTCTTCGGTTTGAGGATGAATTCGTTCGCCATAAAATTCTCGATATAGTGGGTGACCTTATGTTGTTGGGTAAGCCAATTCGGGCTCATGTCATTGCGGTGCGTCCAGGACATGCCTTGAATTCTGATCTGGCCAAGAAGATTCTAGAGGTTCGCGATAAAAAGAAGAGCGGGAAGAACGCTGTGGCCAAAAAGGCCACGGTTCTACCCAATGAGAGGGCTCTCGATATCCGTCGCGTGCTTGACACATTACCTCACCGTTACCCTTTTGTTCTCGTTGATCGTGTGCTGGATATCAACGAGGGAGGCACCCAACTCACCGCCGTAAAGAACGTGACCATAAACGAGCCCTATTTCCAGGGTCATTTCCCCGGGCGACCTGTGATGCCTGGAGTACTCCAGATTGAAGCCATGGCACAGGCGGCCGGCATCCTCATGCTACGGCGCACGACCAGTGAGGGTAAGGTGGCCTTTTTTATGAGCTGTGACAAGGTGAAGTTTCGGCAGGCTGTGGAGCCTGGTGACCAGCTTGAGATCCATGTCGAGCTGACTAAACTGCGGGGCAATAAGATCGCCCAGGCCAAAGGCGAATGTAAGGTTGCAGGGAAGGTTGTTTCCTCTGCTGAACTGATGTTTGCCCTCGTGGACAGCGGGGATGGCAGCTGAAATTTTACCATGGACACCCAGGTTCATCCTACAGCCATCGTAGAGTCCGGCGCCGAGCTGGATGAGGGTGTTGCCATCGGCGCCTATGCGGTCATTGGGGCCAAGGTTCGATTGGGCAGGGGAACAGAGGTCGGCCATCATGCGACTGTCGAGGGGTTGACTGAATTGGGTGAGGGAAACGTGGTCTACCCATACGCTTACATTGGGGCCAAGACCCACGATTTAAAATTTGAGGGGGGGGAGCCGGGGCTCAAGGTTGGCCGATATAATACTTTTAGAGAATATGTTACAGTGCACGCTGCGACAAATGATGGCGAGTTTACAGTGGTGGGTGACAACAACGTTATACTGGCTTACAGCCATATTGCGCATGATTGCAGTGTCGGTAACAATCTGGTGATGAGCAGTCACTCTGCGCTGGGAGGACATGTCGCCACCGGAGACCATGTCAACGTTGGTTGGGGGGTCGGAGTCCACCAATTTTGCCGGATAGGGAATTTTGCAATGCTTTCCGCCTGTTCCAAGGTGGTGCAGGATGTGTTGCCCTTCATGCTTGTGGACGGTTCGCCGGCGGAGCACAGGAGTGTCAACAAAGTTGGCTTGGAGCGGAATGGGTTTTCCCGCAATGAAATCGAGCGTGCCCGTTACATTTTCAAGATTCTGTTCAAGGAGGGGCTGAATAAGTCCCAGGCATTTGAACGGTTACACGGCGAGGATTCAAGTGGGGATGCAGACGACAGGGTTCTTCGATCAATCCTCGATTTTTCTGAGAGTGCAACGGATCGTGGTCTGGCTTGATAGGGGCAGGCGTGGACGCCTGTTCTATTTAGTGACCGGATTGATTTTCCGCAGATAGTCCCAACTGAAAATACCGGTTTGATGGCCATCACTAAATATGAAACGGATGGCGTAATTTCCGATGAATTCCCAGTTGTTCACGGTAATGCCAGAAAAATCCTCTCGATCATCCCCGCCGTGTCTCTGGCCAAGAATATCAATCTCTCCCTGGTTTTCTGCACTTGGGGACTGTGCTCTCAGATAATCCATGGGGAAGAAGGATTCACCTCCATCCTTCCAGATGATGGCAATCTCAGTGCCAACGGCTTGCACAAGGCGAGGTTGCTGCATTAGGCTTCCGAATCCAAGACTGGTTTAGCGGATGAACTGGAGGTATTGGAATCTCCTCCTCCATCAGATTCCACTTGAGGCTGGTTATAGGTTTGGGCGACTTTTTCCTGCTTGTTAAAGACAGGTTCGGTATCATCTATGACCATGGTGGAAAGCGTGGCTAGTTCAACGCTGCCAGTAGACTGGACCGAGACTTCTTTGTCTGAGGTTGAAGCATCCCTTAGCTCCAGTCGCCATTTTTCCAGTGTCTCTCGGCGAATCTTCCTCTTGCGAATCAATTCCTCAATTTCCTCATCTGTGAGGCTGGAGTCTTTCTTTTCAAGTTCTATAATCTCAAGGGAATGGGTGAGATGGGAGCTGTAATCCGGGGTTTCCGTGGGCACGCCTGCAGCCGCAGCTTTGACGCTTTCCAGAGTTTCACGACCATCCAAGTAGGAGACTTCTGCCCGCTGTGTTAAGAATTTGTTTAGACTGCTATGATACTGGGGTAGGCCCATCTCTGCCCGCTTGGCGTTGCCACCGACCTTGTCGATCTTCATCTTGGCGACACCTAGCCCCATGTTCTCCGCCAAGTTTTTGCCGGTGAACTTTTCCAATGCAGGAATTGGAGGGATATAGGTGTTGAAGGTGCTGTCTGCCATGCGGAGAATGGGTAGGTATTACCGTCTCTCCCGATCATAGCAGGAACTGGGCCTATTATTTGGGCTACATGTCTGCGCGCGAGTGCAAGGTTGCAGTCTATGCGTCCTGCCCTAGTTTTTGAATTCCTTTTAGATCCAGTTTCCCGGTTGCGAGGGTGGGGATGCTTTCCACTATTTTGTGGACTTTGGGAATCCAAAGGTTGGCGAGTCCAGCGGCAGAGAGTTTCGAGCGAAGATCTGCAAAATCAATTTTCATGCTGGAGAGCAGGACAAGAGCTTCCCCCTTGGCCGAATCCTCCCTGCTGGCAATGGCGATTACAGGGCCTTCTCCCGGATCGATTTCCAATGCATTTACAATCGCTTCTTCGACCGTGCCATGAGGTACCATCTCGCCACCAATTTTAGAAAAACGAGAGAGTCGTCCTTCGATGTGTAAAAAACCATTTTCATCCAGCCGACCAAGGTCTCCTGTGGTAAACCATCCATCCCTGAGAACTTCTTTTGTTTTGTCTGGTTGCCCCAAGTAACCCTCGAAAATGTTTGGGCCACGTAGTTTAATGATGCCACTCTCGCCGTAGGGTTTCTCTTCGTTGGTGTCCGGATCCACAAAGCGAATGGTAACCCCGGGTAGAAGTCGCCCTGCTGCGCCTTTTAGCGAACCTCTTTCGTGCGGATCGATGTTCTGGGGGTCAGCCGGATCAGGGAGGTTGACGCTTGAGACAGGGGATGTTTCAGTTAGTCCATAACCCTCCAGGTACGTGGAGCCAAATTTCGATTGCCATTCCTCCGCGAGGCCCTTGGGCGTCTTTTCTGCTCCTGCGATTACAAACTGTAGTGAGGCCATCTTTTCCGGATCTGCTTTTCGTAAGTAGGGTTTAAGGAAGGTCGGAGTTCCCAAGATTGCGGTCACTTTTTCTTCATAAATGGCATCGATGGACTTCCGTAGTTCGAGTGGGGAGGGGAGGGTTACAAGCCTTATTCCTTTTATTAACGGATACCACAGGGTTACCAGGAATCCAAAGCTGTGGAATAAAGGGAGATTCCCGAGTAAGATCTGGTCGGTGTCGATCAGGTTAATATCTGATATCTGGGTTACATTGCCCAAAAGGTTACGATGGGAGAGTACAACTCCCTTTGGCTCGCCGGAGCTACCACTGGTGAAGATGAGCGCAGCTTCTTCCCTGTCTCCATGGCGTGGTACTTTTAAAAAGTAGGCGGCAAGTCTGGCGGGTAGAAGGGTTATCATTCCAAGCCATAGTCCGATTCTTAACTTTTGGGCCTTGGCGAGGGCTTGTAATTCATCCTTGATATCGAGCTCATTGGGCGTTTCCGGAAGATTCTTGAAGCGCTTCCTTACATTTTCAGTGGTTACAATGGTGTCGATTTCTGCCCTTTTAACGCAGGATTCCAGTGCGGCGGCACCCAGAGAGAAGTTGAGGTTGACCGGAACTTTGCCTCCAAGAACGCAGGCAAGGTTGGCTACTGTGGCACCTATCCCGGGTGGTAGTATGATGCCGATACGCTTTGCCGGGGTGGTCTTTACAAGACGATCCCGGAAGGCCAACCCAAGGGCAAGTAGCAGTTTTGCCTTCATGGGTTTTCGGTCCTGCGTGCGATCAATAAGAATTTCTCGAGATCCTGCCTTGGCAAGTCCCTGGAACGCGGCCAGCCCTATGTGACTTCGCAATACCGGGCGTTGCGAGAAGGCTTCCTCGGCAAGATCCTGCATGGCCTGCCGGGCTGTGGCAGAGGAGGTTTCTTGTGTACTCATGGGTGTTCCGAAGTTTACAGTTACAGGATATGGAATATGAATGGGCTTTTTCTTGAAGAACTTGTTGCGTTCATAGCTGAAAATGGAGCCCCAGAGTCCGTCGATACTCACGGGGATAACGGGTGCCTTGGCACGCTTGGCTATGAGTTCAAATCCACGTTTCAGTCCATGCATTGCACCGGTTCGTGAGATTCCTCCTTCTGGAAATATACAGACGATCTCACCCTCGGCAATATGTTCTGCCGCCTTGGTGATCGCTTCACGTGCATTTGTTGGCGAGACAGGGATGACTCCGGATAGTTTAAAAATGAATCTGATGAAGCGAGATTCCGCCAGTCCCGAGAATCCGATGAAGCGGACATGCCTTGGGCAGGCGGCACCGATCATGGCGGGGTCGGCGTATGATATATGATTGGCAATCAGAAGGGCTCCACCTTTGCCGGGTATCTTGTCTGCATTCTCGATGCGGAGGCGGTAGAAGATACGCGTCATGAGGAGAACAAGGGTGCGGAATAGAGCCTCCGGTAGAAGGTAGAGGACATAACCGGTGACAATGAGGCTTGGAAGGGCCATAAACAGCAACTGTTCATTCGCTGAAAGGCCTATCTTGAGGAGCAGAGAGTGAAGACCGATGAAGCTTAGCCCAAAGAGGTTGCTTAGTAATGTGGAAGAGGCAAGGACACGACCCCGTCTTTCCTCTCCTGCACGGTCCACCATAAAGCCCCGTAATGGAACGGAAAAAATAGCACCCGAAAATCCCATCAAAATAAGGCAGGCGTTGAATGCGAATTGGCTGGATTCGGGGCTTTGTGGAGCAAAAAGACCGGCAAGGAGAAGTGCCAGTGCCATACCAATTGCTCCTGCAGAGACTGTGCCCAACTCTACCCGTCCCCGGTTGATGTAGGCGGTGAAGACACTGCCCAGAATGATGCCAACTCCCAGGAATAGGTTGAATATGCCTGTGAGCTGGCCGACTTCCTCGCTGGGTGCAATTTCTTTTGCCACAACGCTCAGGCAGAGAATTACCAGCCATGCAACACCGAGAAACCAGGCAAACCCAAGTAATGATAAACGAAGGCCGCGATCTTGCATGGCTTCAGCCAGCTCCTGAAAGTGACCAAATACATTGCGGATTCTGAATGGCGATGAACTTTTTGACGGGGTCTTCTTTGTTGGTTGAAAAAGAACCCAAGAGAGCAGGGAAAGCACCATAATCCCACCGGTTACAACCAGTCCAGCCTGCCATTTGTCTTCTTTTGCCTCGTAGGCAATCTTATATGCAATTCCTCCCGCAAACCCACCTGTCAGTACTGCAGACATTCCCAACATCTCCGTCCAGCCAATTGCCAAGCCAAGTTGTCTGGACCCCACTAATTCCTTTAGAATCCCATACCGGGCGGGAGAAAAGAAGATCGTCTGTACCGCAAGTAAAAAGAATCCAACCAAGGCAATACCCAGACTGGCCTGGCTCATTCCGAGGGCGATAATTCCGAGACCGCCAATCTGTGCTGCGAGGGTCGCACTAATCACGGTTTTTTTTGAATATCGGTCAGCCAGCCACCCTGCTAAGGGTGCAAAAAGGATAAATGGCAATACCAGGAGGAGGCCGATTTTTACATTGGCTTGCTCGAATTGGGCTTGGCTCATCAATACTCCGCAAAGTCCCAGTAGCATGTACTTGGCGAGATTGTCGTTGAAGGTGACCAAGGTATGGGATCCGAGTAGCCAAATGCACTTTTTAAAGGACTTTGTTTTTTCCATTAATACCTTCTTTTGCTAATCTCGTGCCAATCTTGGTTGGCCACTGGTGCCATGCATCCAAGTTCTGCTTTTAGCTATGTATTCGTCAAGGGGAATAAAGAATATAAATGAAAGAGGGGAAGCGTTTTTGTAATGTAGAAGAGTTCCCCCAATGTCTCGCCTATGCATGTTATGTCTTTCCCGCACATTGGTTTCTGTGTTGAGTTTTTCTACATGAATTCCATAATTATGCTCTTTTTAAATAATCATCACCAGTTCGATATTATTCTGGTGTCTTGCATCCCTTTTTTAAACTCCCGTGGGTAAGAAAATCCTTGGCATTTCTGCTTTCTACCATGACAGCGCTGCTGCGCTGGTCGTTGACGGGCGAATTGTGGCTGCGGCACAGGAAGAGCGGTTCACTCGCATCAAGCACGACCACAACTTTCCTAAACTTGCTACAGAATATTGTCTCAATGAAGGCAGGATTACTTCCGAAGAACTGGACTTCGTTGTTTTTTACGAAAAACCTTACCTCAAGTTTGATCGTTTGCTAGAGACATATCTGGCCTATGCGCCACA
>Ga0315322_10003677_pt1 | contig 11796 bp, 12 predicted proteins | sample M110021515metaG_FD_203461 | JGI IMG/M metagenome (GOLD analysis project Ga0315322, IMG submission 203461) | Ammonia-oxidizing marine archaeal communities from Monterey Bay, California, United States - M1 100m 21515 | ecosystem: Environmental > Aquatic > Marine > Intertidal zone | place: USA... | reverse complement strand
ATCCAATAAGGCGTGCTACCTCAGTACCATTGTTGAATATAACAAATGTTGGTGTACCCACTATTGGGTCAATTCTTTTATCTGTATATGCTTCATCGAACCATTTAGGTGCAGTTGCTTGATCCATGCTAATGATTCGTAGTGGTAATAATTTAGCGTGTTCTGTATCAGCATATGTTGGTGCAACCTCTTTAAGAAATGCTCTACAATATCCACACGACTTCATGGAGAACATAAGCATCTCTGCAGCATATGCAGTTGATGTTAAACAAAACCATAGTGCTATGGTGAAAATAACCTTTTTCATTTCAGCTCCTTTTATTTGAACCTATCGAATACTTCGTTATTACTATTTATACCGTCTTTTGTAGTCAATGTATCAACTAACTTTTGTAGTCGTTCTACCTCTGCTTTGAGTAATAAGTTTTCTTGCTTGAGTGCAGCGTACTCAGTATCTTTAGATTCTAGCTGTGATTCCAATATACACATTTTAGTGAAAGCTTGTGAATCATTTGACCAGTTACCCGATTCTTTCATTTTATGACTCCTTTTTAGAATGCATCCTGTGTTAGTGCATCTATTTCAGTTGTATCACTTTCACTTAATAATTCCAATCGTTCTTGTTTAATCCTAGCTATAAAACTATCCCTTGTTTCAATTACCTCTTCACCAGTAGGTAATTTTCTTACCATATTACCCATACCTGTTATAACAGGTGTAACATTTGATTGAATAGTAGCTGCTGCTTTAGAAACATCTACAGCTGCAATATCCAAATTATCACTAAGGGATAGTGCAAGATTATCTATAGTTGTCTGATTAGGTACTGCAACTTTAAGTGCAGCTTCAGTTGAACCAAGTATGGGTTGAATAGATGGTAATTTCTGTAATGTACCATCTGGCCCTTTTAGTATATTTGGTATTGTTGGATTACATGGGTCAAATGTAGTAGATAAAGAAAACACTGACTTAGATAAATCATTGAGATTTAAATTTACAAAACCCTGCAATCCTATTGCATCTGCAAACTCTTCTGCAATAGAAATAATCTTTGCTGCAGCTGCAAGACTTGCAAGTGGTAGTGCAGCAAGTGCAGCTAATTCTTCCCTAAGAGAAATATTTAATGGGGGTATAACTACGACAGATGCTATCTTATCACCTATTGCACTTAACTCTCCTTGAATCTTTCCAGCAATTTCTGATAATCCTTCGGGTGTACCCAAGTTAATATTGAGTATTGCTTGAGCTCGATTTTGAAGATCACCCGTTAGATTATTTAAATTTACAGTTATTCCACAAGTTAATGGCATATTCTCTCCTTATGATACTGGTTGTGCTGTGTTACAAGCAGTTGTTCCAGTTCGTACAGTTGGACAAGAATGGTCAACCTTACCTGATACTCTAACAGATGAGGTATCATCACCAGTATAGATTTTATAATGCCCTTCATGTCGTTCATCCAATGTACTTTTATATTGCAATCTTGTTGCACCTGTAATCTGTTGGCCATAAGTACCAAATACTTTGAATACAGTATTACCAGTAGTAGTTATATTACAGTTACTATCTGTTGAAATACCCAAATCACCTATAGATGTAATATCCATATTTTCTACAGAAATTGCAGTTTTGTTTTTTGCTACAATAGTAGTCATATCACCATAAGTTATTTCTGTTAAATCACCAGTAATAGTTTCTGCTGTACTACCAGTAATATTAATTGTTCTATCTTTATCAATGTTTATGATTTGGTCTTTACCTACTTTGAGATCACAATTACCATTGACTACTACTTTTCTATCAGCCAATACTTCTGTGATTTCATTCTGACTTATTTTAGTTCTCTTATCACCATGAACATTTAAATGGTAATCACCCTCAATTTCTTGAACTAGATTTCCTTTGTAGAGCATACGGCAATCACCATTAACAGTAACATTACAAGTCCCTGTTATACTGACATTTTTATTTCCAAGTGTTATTTCATAACCATTACCAACAACTTTTGTTACCTTAGTACCATCTGGCTGTATCTCTTCAAATGTTCCAGACGTATGATATCTATGCATACGTTCTGCATTAGGTGTATCATCCCATTCCTCTACATGACCTGACTCACTCATCCTTACATGATTATGTGGATATACAGATGTTAACCCAGGCTCTCCACTTCCAGCTGGGTATTCCATGATAATATCTAAATATTCTGTATCACTATCCTTAACCCCACCATATCTGGGATTTGGTTCATTCCATCTATGAAAATGTAAAGTTTTCTCTGTATCTTTTGCAGCTCCAGTATATTTTGTAGAATCAATATCAGGGTTTGTTATTCCATCATCACCACCGCCTTGGTCTTCACTACCAGCCGGATATAAATGTTTATCATTTGTATTTGGTGATGTAGTTCTAATATTACCAGCATCCGCTATCGGTACTGATTTTGTTCTTGATTTTCTTTTATGGTCAAGTGATGGTGAATCTTCAGCACTAGCAACTAATAAATCTCCTTTTAATGGAACTGGATTTGCACCGCCACCTCTAGCTAATCTATTTGTATCTGGTTCTTCAATATGACTTGATAATGGGTAAGTACCAAAAGGATCATTGAAACCTACTCTTGGGTCTGATTCCTTTTGAGGTATACCACCAAAGGTTGACATCATTACAGGTTCTTGTGCGTTCTTACCATCACGGAAAAAACCAAATACCCATGTTCCTTCTACTGGGCCCAATGGTGTAGTACCAATACCATTCATAGCTGCAGATGTTATTGGTTGACTTGGAGTTGCCCAAGGCAAATGCTCTGTAGGTATACCAATACCATCCTGTTTATTATCAGTATGATAACCAAGAATACGCACACGACATCTACCCAACTTCAATGGGTCTAATCTATCTTCAACAACACCCTGCCACCAAACAAAATCACCAAACATAATTAATCTTCCTTTCTCGATTCCCGATATGCTATTTGTTCTTCCATACCATCCTTAGATAATTCTATATTCATTAAATATGAAATTTTAGGATCATTAACATTACCAGCAGAAATAATATGTTGGATTGCATTAATCATATAATTACCAGTAAGAAATTTATCATTCTCAGTATCAGCTTTTTTATCACCCTCTGATGTTTCTGGTGATGGTAATATAAGTTTAACTACTTGTCCAACTCTTAAAGAAGATACACCTTTTACTTGGATAACAATACCTACAGCATCATGGATACCCATATGATTTTTTCTTCTAGCTCTCCATTCTTCAACATAATTATCATATTCATCATTAGCATTTTGAGAATACATATTATCATGTTTGGGATAAAAATCTACATCACCATCATGCTGGCCAGACATTCTTTTTGAATCATTTGGATAATCAACTAAACCAGGCGGTGCATGAGATGTTCTTACAACCGAAGCTGATTTGGTATCTATATCTGAATCACTAAGAGGAGGATATTTACCAAGATGATTTATTTCTTCCCATTGTGCATATCCATCATAATCATGCTCTTCTATAGTCTTCGTTACAATATCATGTGTTATTAATTTAGAACTATAAACCCCATCAACAACAATCTGCCTTCTATCAAATTGTTTCATAAAACTAAAACTTTCTATCTTTACTACACCTTCGGCTAGAGATTCGACACCCGATGGATCGTCAACTCTAGGTCTATATATAAATGTCATAAGAGGTTCTTGATTTTCAAGTAAATAATTTAAACTACAAAAATAAGAACGACTTACAGTTTCAAAAAATACATAATTAACACCAAATCCACTATCTTGTTCTGTACGTTTTGATAACCATCTTATAGCATCTAGTGGACTTAAATTTGGTATAATAAATCTTTCCTCTCTATTTGTTGGTTCAACAAATAGTCCTCGCAACCCATTATCTTTTTCAGATTGTGTTCTATCATCCAAGTAAGTTAAATATATATCAGATACCATTTCTCCAATAGTTTTATTAAAATATGATTTAGAAACCTTAGAATGTAAACTACTCATATAATGCTCTGATATCAATAATAACGTAAACACTTGAGTTTTTGGTTTAGTATAAATCCTATTATTCATATTAATAACATGAAATGGGGGTGGCTTTATACTTATCTCTTGTTCAGCAATAGCACTACCCTCTTCAAACCCAGTAAGTTTTATATCTATATTAACAGTTTCTTGCCCAACTAACGCTAAATGATATGGAAGATTTACAGAATCAGATAAAGTAATATCAGCTGTTAATGATTGACGATATAGATTTTCATAAATATTAAGTGATACAAAATGTGGCTTAAGATCATAATCACCAGTAGCAGAATGAATTGCTAATTTAGATATGGAAATATCAGATGTATTTGTTTGTTTCATAATATTATCTTGACATAATTGATTTAAACTCTTGTATTATTTGTTGTACATATTCTTCGCGAATAATATTAACAGTTCTTTTTGAATCATTCAACTCTTCTTCATACAAAAAGTTTGTTATGATTTTAGGATATTGTGAATCTGGATTATAGTCTTCTGGAAGGTCAACTATATATCCCATCTCATCTTCATAATGATGAATACCATTTCTATTATTAGGGTATTTTTTATCAATAAACTTTTGTAAATCATAATATGTTAATGGCCAATCATAATATGGATTGGTCATATAATTTGCATATAGAATAATCCAATGTAGCGTTGAATCACCATATATCATATGTGCGAGTGTTTCTGGTTTATCTCCATCAGTAATAAAATATTGTTCAAAGAATGAAGCATTAATAACATTCATCTTTTTTCTTACTCTTTGAAGTACATTTGTTATTGATTGTATTCTTGGATTTTTTATATCACCTCTCACATCATATGATATGCTAGGAAAATAATTAAAGTATGCCATTAGAATGATCCTTTATCGTTTTTAAATCTACCAACAGTAGTGTTACCTAAGACATCATTTTGAGTAATCAATTCTGTTTCTTCAAAATCCATTTGTAATGAAATTTCAACTGGAGCTCCTCCTGCAAAAGCTCTCCATTCTTTTCCAGCAAAATTTGTTGTTACATTAGAACAAACACAATATTTTAATTCTGGTACATGAGGATTAGTTATCATATTCCCGTTTTGATCTCTAGTTAAAAATTCTATATAAAACTCATGCGGATAATTAAAGATTCCACCGCCTGAACGAAATGATGGTTTTGAATACGCTCTAATATCTGTAATTATACTCCTTAAATCTTTTATTTCAGTTTGATTTTTAGGATTAAATGTATAGGAAAAGGAAAATTTACGAAATTCTATTCCTTCAAATGTTTGTTCTTTGAATGGATTAGCTTTTATTCCTACAGCAGATTCAAGTGATTTCTGTAGATTATCACTTGCTAAATAACCACCAATTGCTCCAGCTGCCCCACTTCCGAATATTGCACCAATAACTCCGCCTGCTGCAGTACCTGCGCCAAGAGCTGCTTTACTCAATACAGTTGCAGCAGCTGCTGCATCCATATCACCTTTCATAAATGCACCTATAGAACCCAATTCAGATGCTTGCCATGATACGCCTTCAGCATGAGATAATTCTTTTGGCATAGGTAAATAAATTTCTCTAATTAATTTTGTATTTTGTCCTTGTCTTGCTTTCACCCCTTTGACAAAAACACCACCAACTGCTTCAAGACCACCTTTTACAGCTTCTCCTAATTTTGGTTTATTTTTATTTTTAGCTGCAGCATCCTCTCCCTTTTCCTTTGCCGGTTTATTACCACTATCTATAAATGCCTGAGCGTGTTCCGTAGCAACCTTCTGAACTTCTGTTAAAGAAACACCCTCTCTTTCGTAGATAGAAATTTTCATTTGTTCTGGATAAAAACGACCGCCTGCTAAATCACTTGGATAAGATAAACCTCCTTTAGTAGCTTTTGCAGCTGCAACTTTTTTTTCAACCGAATTCTGTGATTTATTATCCCCAAGGTCTTCGTTTTCAGTTGACCAATGGGATGCCATATCTGTGAACCTTTCTGCCATTACATTCTCCCTATAGATTTTAACATTGATTCTCTGAATATGATGTTACTCTTTACCATTTTTCCAGCACTTGTTTTAAATTGTTCCATGTTCATAGGTATTGACTCTTTCCATTTGTTTGGAGGTATTCTTAAAATTTCCGATCTTACGCGTTTAAGTCTATACCTATGAAATGATATTTTAGCTAAACGCTGTTTTTTCGATACCAATATTATTTTTCTATATGCCTTCACCAATAATCTTGTATCCGAGGTTAATTGGTTTTCACTTAGAAATGGGGTTAATGAATTAAAAATTTTCATTCGTAATTGGTTATCAAAATAATGAAAATTAATTCCTTCTATTAATGTACCTATTCTTTTAGTAACAAAAATAAGTGGATAAACGTCATATACTATATTTGAAGTTTTGGCTTTATATTTAAAATAATACATATTACCTGATATCAATTTTGATGACAGGTATCCTTCAATTCCCCGAATGTTAACTAATTTATCCATATCTCTTATTTATAATAGATTTACCTGATTCCTAGCTCTTTTTCTGTTAAAACTATAAATTCCCAATCCCTCTTTTCTGCATACTTCTTAGCAGCTTTCCACTTACATTGATTCCTTACATAAGCCTTCAATGCATTTCTGTACTTATTGGTGATTCTCTTAGGCTTCTTTGGGGGTATACATTGACTATGGGGTTTAATCTCAATAATATACTTCTTTATCTGTCCTGATTTGGATACCACTTTCACATAAAAATCCACAAAATACCGCCTAGTTTTCTTCTCAACTGGATTATAGTAAGGAATGACTATATTCTCTGAGCCCCACTCCAGTACATTTGGACGAGCATCCAAATACTTCATGTATCTCAATTCCCAGCTAGAGCGATAGTGACACTCATGGAGATTACCTACATATTTCTCCTTATTTTTGACATTATATTTTCCAACTCTAGGGTAATTTTTCATATATCTCTTATAAATACAGTATAGACAAGTATTTATAACAGGAGCAGAAAATGGCTGGTCAATCTTTAGATGATTTTGCAAAAAATATGAAATCGTTCGCTCGCCCGAACTTATTTGAGGTAGAGATTACACCTATAGGCGAAGGAAATAATGTATTGATAAAAAGATTAATGTTTAATTGTCATACGTGCTCGTTGCCGGGAACAACAATCTTAACAACAGAAAAAGATATGCCACAGGCTGGTTACAATTCAATTGCATATCAAAAAACTTATGAAGATGTTGAAATGCAATTTTATGTCCATGAAGATATGAAAGAAATTGAGATTTTTCAAAACTGGATGAAGAGGATGATTAATCCAGCAACAAATCAGGTTGGACTTTTTGAACACTATGTATCACCAGCAATACGGATCAGGAATTTAGACAGACAGCAAAATACAATAGCTATAACTACATTATACGAAGCCTTTCCAAAAACATTAGCAGCTATTCCATTAGCATATGGAACAAATGATGAAGTTATGTCTGTTAGTATAACATTTACTTATAGATATTATGAACAACAATTTGGTCTAGGTGTTGAAGTTAAAGAACAAGGCGATACAACTGAAACAAGTTCTGAGGATATACCTGATCCACTATCATCAATAAATACATTAAAAGATAAAACAGGTAATTTAGTTAAAAAGAATGCAGTAGGACTTTTTGTACCAAATGAACATAGGATACCGATACCAGATAGATTTAAATAATTAATAACAATATCATTTTATATTAAGGAGTCGATGAAATGGGATTACCAAAAATTGCAGTACCAGAGTATAGTTTAAAATTACCATCATCAGGTAAAGAAATAAAATACAGACCTTTTTTAGTGAAAGAAGAAAAACTTCTTTTATTAGCTATGGAAAGTGAAGATGAACAACAGATAATAACAGCGACGAGAAATGTTTTACAAAACTGTATATTTGATAAGCTTGATGTAGATGAAATGCCTATATTTGATATTGAATATATATTTCTATGGTTAAGGGGTAAAGCTAAAGGTGAAAAATTAGAATTAAAATATTCTTGTCCAAAGTGTGAATCATCTTTACCAGTTGATTTAAATTTAGAAGACATTAAGATATCTTATCCAGAAGGACATGATTCAAAGGTACAATTAACTGATGATGTAGGAATTGTATTAAAATACCCAAACATGACAATGCAAGCAAAAATTGAAAAGGTAGGCAGTGAAAATCAAGTTGAAACATTATTTACATCTATTCAATTATGTATAGATTATATCTATGATAATGAAACAATGTATTCTAATAAAGATCATACCGAAGCTGAACTAAGAGAATTTATAGAAGCTCTAACAGATGTTCAATTTAAGAAGTTATCAGAATTCTTTGAAACAATGCCAAAGTTACAACATAAAATTAATTTAGTATGTAACAACAGCATCAAAGATGGAAAAAAGAAAAAAACTAATTGCAATTATGAAGAAGAGATCACATTGGAGGGTCTATCGTCTTTTTTCGATTAGTCCTCTGTGATGAATCATTAGCTAATATGATGAATACAAACTTCACCATGATGCAACATCATAATTACTCTTTGTCTGATTTAGAAAATATGATTCCGTGGGAACGGAGTATATATGTTGCATTATTAGCCAATCACATGGCAGAGGAAAAAGCAAGACTTGAACAACAACGACAATAATAATTAATAAACAACGAAGGTAAAAAAGATGCCAGGCCCTAAAGACGATCTAAACAAAACCCTTGAGCAAGTAACAAAAGAAGTTGCTAAACAAAGCAAGCATTTGATTGAGTCTCGTAAAGCAACACTTGAAGCAAAGGGGTATACTGCTGAACAGATTGAAAAACATAATATAAGAATGATTGACCGCATGGCAAAAGATAGAAAGGTTCATGCAGAAAAAGCAAGACGGGAAGATTGGGAACAAAGAGAAAAGGCTCTTGAAAAAGAACTTTTAGCGATGAAAGGGATGAATGAGACTGAAGCAAAAGCTCGTGCTCAGCAAGTAATTAAATCAGAAAAGGCAGCTGATGATAAGAAACAGGAACGTGAAAAAACTTTCTTTGGGCGATTACATAATACTGTAGCTAAGAAATTTGATAAGGGTAAAGGTAGTGAAGAACGGATAGAAGCTCTTAGACAACAAAAAGGATTCTTTGCAAAACTCAAAGGTATTTTTTCAAGTAAAAAAGATGGTGATAAAGATGGTGGTGGTTTTATGGGTGGTATGATGAAGACAGTTAAAAAGGTTTTCAATCTAATCAAGGGAAAGTTTTTATTGATCGGTGCATTGGTTGTTGGTTTGATATCTCAGATGAATATGGAGCAACTCAAGGCAACATGGGAAAGTTTAAAGACAGCATTTACTGCAATATGGAAATTTCTTAAGCCTATCGTTACAACAATAGGAGAATGGATTTCTAATACAGCAATTCCAGCTCTTGTAGATTATTTTATTCAAACCTTTAAAAATATTGGAGAATTATTTTCAAAATTAACTGCAAGATTTAAAGGTTTTACTGAAATGTCATGGGTAGATAGAATGTGGGCTATACTTGGTGCCTTTAAAGATATAGGTAGTTTCCTCGCTGATTCGATAGGTAATTTTGCAGTTACCGTAGAAAAAATGTTTGGCGGAGATGGTACATGGATAACTGGTATATGGAAAAGTATTACTGGTTTCTTTAATGGTATATGGAATTGGATTAAATTATTATTTACTGACCCCGTAAAAGTTTTAGACGAAATGATAATGGGTACTGCATCAATGTTAACAGATTTTGCGGGTTGGTTGCATAGAACTATGCTTGTTCCTTTAATTGATTGGTTTAAATCATTATTTGATTTTAGTTCTATATCAGGAGTATTAGCAACTCTGATAAATCTGAACACATTACTTCCCAATCTATTTAAAGATTTCTTAATTGACCCTGCTGTTAAATGGATCGGTGATAAGTTTGGTTTTGATACAAGTTCATTTACTGAGTTTAGTATCGGCGAATTAGTAATGAGAGGTGTTAATAAGGCGGTAGGATGGTTGGAGGAAAAGTTTGATTTTAAAATGCCTGAATTTTCAATGCCTGATTGGGATGTAGTTGGCAAAATAAAAGATTTGGTAAAGGGAATGATTAAGGGAGTTCCTGATATAATTGTGCCCGATAAAATATTAAAATGGGCTAATGCAAAACCAAAAAAGAAAACACCAGTAATACCATCTGATACTCGTCCAGAAAAAGAAAAGAAAAAAGACTTTGGAAGATGGAGTGCGACAGAAGAAGGTAAAGCATACATAAAAAGTTTTAAAGATGATGGGCCTGATGGTAAAGGTAAAACTGGTATAATAGGCTCATCGAAAAGACAAAAACGTGCCCATGCTGCATTTATGGCAGAGCAAAATAAACCAAAAGTAAGTCGTATCCAGAAAGGAATAAATAAAAGACTGAGGCATAAGAAACTTGCAGAACAACATAAAGCAGGTAAATCAGGTGAACTAGCACAAATCCAAGCAGATGAAGGATTTGAAGAAGGTGTCTATGAAGATACTATGGGGATTAAAACTATTGGTTATGGTTTTAATCTTGAACGTGCTGGATCACAAGAAGCATTGGATGCAGCTGGAATTAAAAAGTCTCTTACTGATTTAAAAGGTGGCAATGCAAACCTTACAGAAGAAGAAGCTTCCAGATTAATGCAAGGGGAGATGGGTCACTTCAAAGGTGTTGCTGAAAGATATGTTGGTACTGCAACATGGAAAAAACTTTCGCCAAATAGACAGGGCATCCTCACCAACATGGCATACAACATGGGTGAAGGTACATTAGGTAAATTTGCAAATCTTAGAAAAGCAATTCAAAAAGGTGATTGGAAACAAGCACAAGCAGAAATGAAAGATTCCGCATGGGCTGGTCAAGTAAAAGGAAGAGCTGATAGGTTGGTTGCTCGTATGGGTGGAGATGCAAAGTCGCAAGCACTAGGTACTGCCCAAACTGGTTATACTGCAGCAACAAGTCAAGGCGGTCAACCAATATATGTAACAAAAAATACAATAGACAAAAGTACTAATGTTAATAAGGGTGGTGACACACATCAACATCCTACTGGTGCAACAAGTGATATGGGTTCTGGAAAACAGGGTGATTTGAAAACTGTATAAAAATAAAGGGGGAGTATCACCGAAACGGTTTCACAAGGTATCACGGAGCTCCTGCGGAATGATACCAACATAATACTGGCAAATCACCAATATAACAAACGATACTCCCCCTCTATCAATTACTGCTCAGCTAGTTTCTTAAAATACTCTAAAGTATCCTCAGAAGTTGATTCAGTCGCATCATTTGCAACTGGTTCAGCTGAACTCTCCTCAATAGTTTCATTGTAATCACTACCCGTTCCCGAAGCAGTAACCGTTTTGAAACGTGCTTCCAACTCTTGATAACTCTTAAAGTTCTCTGGAGCTAGAATACCTTGGAGTGAATGCTGTTGTTTCCAAACATCCTCACACTTAGCATCATCACCATCATACAATGCAGATGGAGAAGCAAACTCTGACTTATCATAATTTGCATAACCTTCTACTTGACGGATTTTGAGTTTGAAGTTAGCACCAGACCAAAAATCAAATGGGTTCAATGGTTCTTCATCTTTAAACTCAGGGTTCATAACACTTTCGATTTTCTCAAAAATCTTCTTACCGTATCGAAACAAAAATACTTTACCTTCATTCTGTGCATTTGTTGAATCTTCAAGTACAAGAATA
>Ga0315322_10003676_pt1 | contig 11800 bp, 8 predicted proteins | sample M110021515metaG_FD_203461 | JGI IMG/M metagenome (GOLD analysis project Ga0315322, IMG submission 203461) | Ammonia-oxidizing marine archaeal communities from Monterey Bay, California, United States - M1 100m 21515 | ecosystem: Environmental > Aquatic > Marine > Intertidal zone | place: USA... | reverse complement strand
CGTTCTTCTGATCGTCGTTCTTCTGATCGTCGTTCTTCTGATCGTCGTTCTTCTGATCGTCGTTCTTCTGATCGTCGCTTTGTTGTTGTTGATCGTCTCTGCTCAGCGACTCGGCAATCTCACGCAACAGTTTCAGGGCCTCTTGCTGATCTGGCAACGCGGCAAACAGTTGCTTCGCCTCAAGACTCTCACTCGCCGTCCGCGAATGTTCTTCGACTTTTGGCCCCAGTTCAATCGCCTTCTCCAACGACGCCTTCAATCCTTGCAGGTGTACAAGTCGGTCTTCCGCTTCCGACTTTAGTTCTGCCTCGGCGTCTTCCTCAGTACTCTCATCCTTGTTATCACCGATCGTTGACTGCGGCATTGGGTCTTCAGCATCAGCCGTTTTTTTCTGGGCAGCCTTCAACTGGGCTTCGATCTGCGGCAGATCCGCCTGCGCCTTCAGGCTGAGCATGCGACTCCAATCGGCCACTCGTGATTGCTGCAACGCCAACTCTGGATATTCATGATCCGGCAGGTCGATGCCGCCGGGTGGCTGTTTGCCCTTATCGTCCGCGTCTGGTTCTGCTGCTTCGTCGTCGTCAGGCATTTCTTCAACTACACGGTCCGGCTCGTAGCCAGTCAAATTCTCAGAATGGCCCGTCAACTGCTCCTGCTGTTTGGTCGCTCGCTGCAGCACGTTCTGGAAAGGCGCCATTGCCATGAAAATCTCATTTAACCGGTCAAGAGAATTCAACTGGTTCGTTCGAGCATTCTCGAAAGCCGCGGTGGCGAGTTCTGACGTTGCCTCAGCCATCTTCGAGCCAGCTTCATCGGTAAGCTGGTGAAGGACCTTCTGCGCCTGCTTCATCTGAATCGCCAAACTTGGATCAGCGTTCGTCGCATTCCCTCCGGGTGGCGTCTGCTGAGCAGCGGTAATTTCTGCTGTGATCTTGTCTTTTAACGGCTCAATCTCATCGCGAAGCTCCTTTTGAGAATCAGCCAGCTCGGAAGTCGCCTGTCGACGCTGCGGTGAATCCTTTTGCTCACTGAGCAAACGTACTGCGGACCGCAGTTCCGTTTGCCGTTGCTCGATCATGGCGAGAAACTCGAGCAGCCCTTTCTCTGCGCGAGCCAGTTCACGATCACGCTTCGCCCACTGATCCTGGATGTGTTTGATGAAAAGCCGGATCAACTCCAGATTGTGCCGAGCTTCAACATGTTCCTTATCGAGCCGGAGGCAATCTCGATAGTACCCCACGGCTGCCAGAAGTTGAGACACACCTGTTTCCCGATTCTCAGGAGCAGCTTCGACGGGATCCTCACCAAGCGTCGCCCTGCCCTGCTCTGCCGAAAGACATCCGAGATTATACAGAGCCCGCGCGGCGATCCTGATATCCCGAACCAATGCGGCGTTTCGGAAAAGCTTCTGCGCTTCCTCAACTTTGGCAGAATCTCCCGACGCCGCCAAAGCACATGCACGGTTAAAAGCAATCGTCGCGTTATCTGGTTCAGCCTTATCTGCCTCGTTGAACGACTTTCCTGCCGACTCAAAATCGCCGCCAACGAAAAACCGAATTCCTTCACGAACCTTCTGAACTGCAGTCGACGCCGGGTTAAATCCGAGCGACGCCACAACTCCGACCAGAACTACAAGTACTGGCAATCTGGTAACCGTGAGTGCGCGATTCATGCGGTTACCTCAGAATTCTGTGCTCGCCGAGTTCCAAAGCGAGGGATCAACATCTCAACAAGAAGTAAAGCAAGCCCCAGTCCACCAAACAGTTGAAACTGCTCTCGATACCGCTTTCGCTTTTCAGTCAGGAACTCGCCTCTTGTCAAGTTGGCAAGGTGCTCATCATAAATCAGACCAAGATCGTAAGCAGTCGTTCTGGCTGGGACGTACGCACCGGAAGTTGCCAACGCGATCTCTTTCAACAGTGTCTCGTCCATTTTTGACCAGACTTCCTGGCCTTCGTGTTTCGTAAAAACAAGGCTGCCATCGTCGCCGCGTTTGGGAATCCGGGCACCTTCCCCGGTATCACCCAGCCCGACGCTGATGATTCGAATGTTGCGTTCCGCCGCCTGCCGAGCTGCTTCTGCGGGGAACGAATCATGATCTTCACCATCGGTGATCAGGACAATCACCTGGTCACGATCGCGGCGGTCTTCCATCGACGCCATGGCCTTGCGAATGGCGTCGCCAATCAGGCTGCCTCCACGGGGAGCACTGTCTGGATCGATATCGTCCAGCACCATCCGGATGAATCCGTGATCCGTGGTCAAAGGCACCAGTTCAACGGGAGCCCCAGCAAATGCAATCAGCCCTACTCGATCGCCTTCCAGTTTTTGAAGCAGATCGATTATGTCCGACTTTGCTCGATCAAGACGGTTTGGGGCAACATCCTCAGCCAGCATCGACCGAGACACATCCAGAACGACGAACAGATCAACTCCTCGACCGGTGACTTCTTCGAAGAAGACTCCAAACCGTGGCCGAGCACACGCGACGATTAGAAACACAACCGCGACCGAAATAACCAATGCCTTTATCCAGACGCGACTGGACTCAAACGTCGGCATCAGGCGGCTGATCATGGCCTGGTCAGCAAATTTTGTGGCGGTAACTTTCCGTTTTCGATGCGCATAGATAAATACGCCACCGACCAGCGGTGCAAGCCACAGAGCAAACAGAAATACGGGAGTTTCCCAAACCATGTTAAGACAACAAATTTCTGACCTGTTTATGGAAGCCCACGAAATCGCGTTGCCGCCAGAACAACCTGAAGCAGCACAAAGCCAAGCCCAGGCAACATCAACCATTGAAACATCTCGCGGTATTCCGTGTAAACACGCCCTTCGGTTTCCGTTTTCTCAAGCCGGTCGATCTCCGCGTAGACCTCAGTCAGTGCTTCCGCGTTCTGAGCATTGAAATATCGACCACCCGTCTTCTGCGACAACATCTTGAGCGAATCTTCGTCCAGCCGAACCGGTTGAGCACGCAAAATATTTCGACCGAATGCATCGGTCGTCGGGTATGGAGCCATGCCCGTCGTGCCGACTCCGATGGTGTAAATGCGAATCCCAAACTCTGCCGCGGCATTAGCCGCTTCCTCCGGCTGAACAACTCCGGCAGTATTTTCACCATCCGACAACAGTAAGATTACACGACTCTTGGATTTGATGTCTTTCAGCCGGTCAACTCCGACGGCGATTGCGTCACCAATCGCTGTCGCCTGTTCTTCCTGCCAAAGTTGCTCGTTGATGATGCGTCCATGTTTGTCCACCACCGGTTCGGGGATCTCGACGGTGTCGAGGATGTCCAGCAACGCTCCATGATCAAGAGTCGGCGGACACTTCGCATCAGCAAAACCGCCAAACGCGACCAGGCCGATCAAATCATCCGGACGCCCGTCGAAATCACCCTCGCCCGCAACGAACTGGTGAAAGACACGCTTCACCGCGGCCAGGCGATTGACTTGCTCACCGTCGACAGGAAAGTCCAAAGCACGCATCGACCCCGACCGGTCGATGCACATCTCTATGGCGATTCCTTCCGTCCTGATGCGAAACTCTTCCCGACCAGACTGTGGCCGCGCGAGAGCAAGAACGATCAGCGTCAGTCCACCGATTTTCAGCCACGGCAGAAACCGTTTCAATTGCTGAGCCAACGTAACTGGCAGTCCTTTCAGTAACTCAACGTTTGAGTATAGGACGGTCGAGTTTCGGTCGCGTCGAATCGACAGCAGGCTAGAACCGATGACCGGAATCAGTAATAACAGCCACACAGGATCCCGGAACTGGAAGGCGTTCATAACACCGCCTCCGATGAGGCGTCACGCTGCAACTGGATAAAGTTTTTCGCTCGTTCGATGCTGGAATTAATATCCGAAGCGTCAGGCTCGAACGCTGCAAACTTCACAAGGTCAGCCGCCTCAAGAAAACCTCGAAGTCGCACCTGATCCTGATCGGCAAATAATGCGTCATCGACAATCTGCCGTAGAAACTCCTCGGTCGTCAGGTCCGGAGCGTTCACACCGGTTGAACGTTCAATGTACCGCCGTACGACTCCGGTCAGTTCAACATAGAATGCCTTAACGTTGGACTCCGCAAGCTTTTTATCGACGATACGCCCGAGTTCAAGTTGAGCCAACTCCTGAGGCGTCAGTTTCCGTTCGCCGTCATTCCGTACACGACGGATTAATCCCACGACGATCCCTGAGACGACGAGGGCGACGATCGCTAAGCCAGCCCATACCCGGTTTGTCGCATAGGAAATCGGTAATTCGATCGGTGCGGCAGCAGGTTTCAGGTCAGCCAGGAAAGGGACATCCTCATCCAGAACCGAACTGACTTCGACAATCAACGCTTCAGATTCGATCGTGTGTTCCTGCTTGTCTCCTCCGTCTCGTTCATCCTGAAAATGCACGGCTATCGGAGCGATCGTCAGTCGACCGGCCCGGGTCGGTTCTAGCGTATAGATCTGCTGAATGACTTCCGTTCCGTCGTCTACATCGGCAACGGGTTCGTGAAAGTCGCGAATCACAAAGTCCCCCATCGCCTGCCCGAACGGAGGCTTCTCGATTTGAACTCCGGGTTCCGATCGGATCGTCAGGGTAAGCTGCGGTTCGTCTGACAGTCGAGGCTTTTCAGGCGAGACTTCCACAGTGAACTTGACCGGCCCTCGTTCAATCTCAGTTTTCAGGACGGGCGAGTTTGCCACCTGTGAGTTGACCTTGTCGGTCTCTGCATGCGAGCCACAACCCGTCATTCCAGACACAGACAGCATCAGTAGCAGCACCATCAGAGCCATCCGCAATGGCTGCCGTCGATCGACTTTGAAGGGCGTATTGTGAAGGTTGAAGCTGACTGTGTTCACCGGTTCCGTCTTTCTCGATTATCGAAAAAGCGGCGTAGACTTGTTGCGTAAGGTACGTGTGTGCTGACAGCCAGTTCATCAACGCCCGCTCGGCGGAGTCCTTGCGAAACTTCTTCAGATCGTTGATCTGCCTGTTGACTGAACAGTTCGCGGACTCGCGGGTGCCGTGCATCAACTTCTACGATCTCGCCCGTTTCGGCGTCGCGGAAATTGACAAAGCCAACGTCGGGAAGTTCTCGCTCGCGAGGATCGGAAACGGTGATTCCGACCAGATCGTGCCGACCGTTCGAAACCGCTAACGCCTGTCGTGAAGGTTCTGTCTGAAAGTCGCTAATAAGAAAGACGACGCTGCGGCGTTTCTGTACCCGATTCAGAAATTGAAGTGCTGCGTCGAGACTTGTTTCACGCGACACCGGTTCCGTAGCCACCATTTCACGAATCAACCGAAGGACATTCGACCTTCCTTTTCGCGGCGGGAAGAAACTCTGCACGTCATCTGCAAAGAGAAGCAAACCGACTTTGTCATTGTTTTTCAGTGCCGAAAACATCAACAGAGCGACCATTTCGACCATCACGTCAAGCTTTGACTGCTGGCCCGTCCCGAACGCCCCAGAAGCGGAAACGTCCAGCAGGAACAGTACGGTCAGTTCACGTTCCTCGCAGTAGCGTTTGATGAAGGGCGTGCCCGCGCGGGCGGTGACGTTCCAGTCGATCGTTCGAATCTCATCGCCTGGCTGGTACTCGCGGACCTCGTCAAATTCCATGCCGCGCCCACGAAACGTACTACGATACTGACCGGCTAGCAGATCGTTCACTGACCTGTTCGCTACGATCTGAATCCGCTGCACTCTCCGGATGATGTCGGCAACTTCTGGCATGACTCTGCTTAAGCTAACTGTAGAGGGCGTCTGGATGCACCACTGGATTCACGTCGTTTTTAATGGTGCGTCAAGAAGCACCACGCGTCGACAACGGACAATTCGTTGCGAATGGGTTAAGGCACTGGAACGGCGGCGAGAATCTCCTGGATGACGTCGTCGCTCGTCATTTCCTCGGCTTCCGCTTCGTACGTCAGAACGACTCGATGGCGAAGAATGTCGTACGCGACGTCCTTAACGTCCTGAGGCGTGACATAAGCTCGACCGTTCAGGAACGCGTTGGCTCGAGCTCCAATGCCCAGGAAGATTGTGGCACGTGGCGACGCCCCAAAATCGATCAGCGGGGCAAACTTCGCTAACTTGAATTCACTCGGTTCGCGAGTCGCCCGCACGATGGACACGATGTAGTCCTTTACCTGGTCGTCGACATAAATCATGCGAACCACGTCCTGCATGGCAAAGATGTCCTGCGGCGCCAGAACTTCCTGGACTGGACGCATCGCATCGCCAAGGGCCATGTCCAGAACTTTGCGTTCTTCATCCGGATTCGGATATGTAATTTTTACCTTGAGCATGAAACGATCAACCTGCGCTTCCGGTAGCGGGTACGTCCCCTCCTGTTCGATCGGATTCTGAGTCGCCAGGACTAGAAACGGCTTCTCCAGCTGAAACGTTTCGTCGCCGATCGTGACCTGCCGTTCCTGCATCGCTTCCAGCAGAGCCGACTGAACCTTCGACGGTGCGCGATTGATCTCGTCAGCGAGGATCAGGTTCGAGAAAATCGGTCCTTTCCGAGTCTTGAACGACCCATCAGCCGGTGCGTAGATCATCGTGCCGAGAAGGTCCGCCGGCAGCAGGTCGGGCGTAAACTGAATCCGTTGAAACCCGACCGACAGCGTCTTGGCCAGGGCGGTAATCGCCGTCGTCTTTGCCAGTCCCGGCACACCTTCCAGCAGCACATGCCCGCCGGTCAGCAGTCCGATCAGCAACCGCGAGATCATCGCTTCCTGCCCAATGATCGCTTTGCCCAACTCAGCATTTAGCCGGTGAATCAGGTCAGCCTTCTCTGTGACTCGATCTTTCGTCTGTTGAATATCCGCGTGCATCGTCCCTTTTCCATCGTCTTTCTGAAGTCAGCCCGAACGTGATCCCATCAGTGGCTGATCACGAAACTAAGCAACGCTCACAAGCCATCCCTGAGCAAAAGATAATCTGTAAAAAATTCAGACTCAACTGTTACACCAACACTTCGGCAAGTTCCATATTGTGAGTTTACGATTGACGACTCCGGGAACATCGTCCCCGTTATGAATGGCGGAGACCCTGTTATCGCATCTGTCAGGGTTATCGCATCTGTCAGGCGTCAGAGGCAACTTTTGGACCACGCGACTCTGATCTGCGACCAACACTATTCTTTACTCCGAACAGTTTGCGAAGACTACTGCTGTTGAACTGACAGTCCAGCCTGTGATTTCCAGGCGTTACAAACGAACCTGGTCGCCACGACTGCCGTGAGATCCCGGCGTTATACCTTGCTCGTGGTACCGTAGTGAATGGTCTGGACAGGCATTCCGCCGGTGACTTTGACACACTCTCCGATTGCCTGAGCGGCGGTTTTAGCCTGTGTCCACCGTTTACGGTCGTTCTACACTCATCACTTGAAGCATGGCGTGGCACACACGAATCCTTGCGGATTCAGAAATATCGGACTCGAATCCTGCCGATCGCGGGAACGTGTCGTGATAACTTCCCTCCGATACGCAGCAATACTTCGATTCGATCGTTGAATGTCTTTTCCACCGGTGGCGTCAACGTTGTTCTTGATTTAGTCGGATCCAGCATCAGACGAGGCCGGATCCTGGTCACCTTCTGATTCTTCACCGGCGGCAATTTCAATCGACGATGCGTGTTCGGCGGAGAGTTGACGGAGGGAGTCTTCGAGTTCGAAGGTGGGGAGATCGTTGATAGCGGCGATTGCTCCCTCGGGGGCGGCGGTCAATCGGCGGAGGTGTTTCTTTTCAAACTCACGATCGCTGCTGCGGAAGCGAAAGAGCAGAATCGAAATCGTGACACCGAGAAATCCCGCGAATCCCAGAACGTAGGGCACGATGCCCATGTCATCCGGGACGGACGACTGACGTTTTTCATACCAGCGAACGCTCTTCGCCAGAACCAACGGGGCGACGTGTAGTCGGTCCTGCTGAGCGGGGTAGCCGTATCTTTTCAGGAAGTAGCCAGTCACTTTGACGACAACTCCTGACCCGAGTTCCTGACCCGTGGGGATCCCTTCGGGGATACTGGTCATGCGGATGCAGTACGGATTTAACCCGGAATCCGCGTTGAACAGCCAGCCTTCCCATAAGGTCTCGATGCCGAACTCGTTCTTCCCGGCAGGAATCGCCGCCAGTCGACGCAGTTCGCCCTTCACGGTCACGATTTCACCGAGAAGAATCTTCGATTCGTTCATCAATACGGCGAAGGCAATGCTGGGTCGCGATGCTTCAGTGAGAACTTCTGGCGGAACATCGCGAGTCTTTGCCAGCAGGTAATAGTACAGTTCCCGCTCGGACTCGCGAATTCCGACCGCGTTGTCCTTGATTAAAGCCGTCAGCTCGTCAGCCAGCTTCAGTTCGTGCTTTTCAGCATCGTCCCGTGATTCCGTTGAGCCGTCTGCTTGAGCCGCACTGCTGCCCGGTTTGTAACGATCGGCGTCTGCCGGAGTGTGGGCTCCCACGATACGGATCACCTGCGGACCTGGCGACGTTTCTTTCATTCTGGGTCGGAAATTGATCTTCTCATCCGATTTGTTTTGCGTTTTCTGTTTGCGTTTAGCTGGCTCAACATCCGCAGGTCGACCGGTCAGCCAGTACCACGAACTCGGCCGCGCAGCAAACTCAATCGAAAACACGATTATCGCAATCATCCCTGCCAGAACCAACAGACGCTTCTGATCGCCTCGGTTAAGGTATGGCGTGCGGTTTGTTTGCTGAAATCTCATGCAGCGGCAATCAACGAAGGACGTTTAAAGAGACCAGAGCGGCGGAGTTTGAATCAGCAGGATAGCGACTGACTATTCGTACTTGCGAATCTTTGGCTCTGGAACTTCCTCGATCAGCCGTTCGATAATGGATTCGGATGTGTAACCTTCCGCCTGGGCCTGGAAGTTCGGAGCGATCCGGTGCCGCAGCACGGGAATGGCCACCTGCCGGATATCGTCCAGCGAGACCACCGGCCGGCCATCCATCGCCGCCATCGCTCGTCCACCCGCGATGAGATACTGTCCGGCTCGAGGGCCAGCTCCCCAGTCGATCAAGTCCTGCACAAACTTCGGAGCGGACTCATCTTTTGGCCGAGTCGCTCGCACGAGGCTGGCGACATAGTTGATCGTCATCGGCCCGACTTCAATCTGGCCGATTTGCTTCTGCAGGAAAACGATCGACTTTGCGGTGAGGACTTTGCGAACTTCCGGCTTCTCACCACGAGACGTTGATTCAAGGACTCGCTCTTCTTCTTTAAACGTCGGATAGTCCACTTTGACGTTGAACATAAACCGATCGAGCTGGGCTTCGGGCAGCGGGTACGTTCCTTCCTGCTCGATCGGATTCTGCGTGGCGATCACGAAGAACGGATCCGGCAGATCGTAGGTTGTTTGCCCGACGGTCACCTCTTGCTCCTGCATCGACTGCAGCAGTGCAGCCTGCGTCTTCGGGGGTGTTCGGTTGATTTCGTCAGCCAGTAAAATATTGGTAAAAACTGGTCCCTGAACGAAACGGAACTCGCGCCGCCCAGCATCGTTTTCGTCAAGCACGTTCGTCCCGGTGATGTCTGACGGCATGAGATCGGGCGTGAACTGGATTCGCTTGAACTCGACGTCCAGAATCTTCGCGATCGTGCTGACGATCAAAGTCTTAGCCAGTCCCGGCACACCGACGAGCAAGCAATGCCCGCCGGTGAAGATTGCTGCCAGAATCTGATTGATGACGGCTTCCTGTCCGATGATGACCTTATGCAGTTCTTCAGTCATCAGCTCGTGATGCTTCTGAAACTTTTCCAGAAACTCGTCGAAGTCACGTTTTTCAGCCACGTTGAAGATATCCAGTATTGGGAAAACTAATCACAGGATTCAGAGCAGTCTCGCAAATTGCCACGCGACGTGCCTTTGACAGAAGACCATTCAGTGAGCGGCATTGTACAGATTGAGTGTCAGGTGAGCCTGCCCCTGATGATGGCTTTCGTGCCAGCAGATGATCTGCAGAGTCTTTCGCAGGGTCCAGCCGCGTTCCTGTAACGGCTCTGGAACGGTTTCGAGATCGTCATCAGAGAACTTACCGAACGTCTCGAACAAGTGTTCGCGTCCGGTTTCGAGGGCTGACCGGATTCCAGCCAGAGTGGGAACATCGTCATCGGGCGTGCTGCCGCCTTTGAACCGGTTGATCAGTTCGCCCATCCCCGGGTGTGTTCCCGGAAGAAGCCGTTCGGTGGCAAACATCTCTTCGGTCACGGCGACGTGCATAAACTGCCAGCTGATGTGAGCTCTGCCAGGGCCCGGCCGCCATGCCAGCACATCCTGCGGGTTATTCATTTCGGCGATGGCGTCGAGAGTTGCCAGCGTCCGTTCGCGGTTCATTCCGTAAATGCTTTGAACGTGCTCGATGTAGCTCATCGCGAATCTTTCCCCGTTTCATTTGCGACTCAGTCGACAGCCTACAATGCTGTCACACTTGCAGCAGCGGGAAGGTTATCGATCTGCTGTAAATCGACCAGTGAGTGGCGTCACACCGCCGCATGCAATTGCCAACTGCAGTCTCCGCCGGACAAGGAAATCATCGTGAAGTTTCTCTGCACGCTACTTCTACCGCTAATATCACCAGGCTTGATTGCTGACGGATTAGCGGCAGAGGCCACTTCAAACGGCCCGAATATCCTGATTATCCTTGCCGACGATATGGGTTACGGCGACCTCGAGTGCATGGGCAGCGAGCTGCTTGAGACTCCAAACCTTGATGCCCTGGCAGATTCGGGAGTCCTTTGTACTCAGGCGTATGTTGCCAGTCCGGTTTGCTCCCCATCCCGTGCAGGACTTCTGACGGGGCGGGACCCGCGGAGATTCGGCTACGAAGGGAACCTCAACAGCAGTTCAGCCAATTACGCAACGCGACCTGAGTTGCTCGGTCTGCCCCCCGGGGAACATACACTGGGCGACCATCTACGAGCAGCCGGATACGCAACCTCGCTCATCGGAAAATGGCATCAAGGGACGGGTGAGGGGTTTCATCCGAACGAACGCGGCTTCGACTACTTCTGTGGAATGCTCGGAGGCAGCCACTCGTATTTTCCAACACATGGGCGACATCGCATTGAACGAAATGGCACGCCTGTCAAAGAATTTTCCAGCCCTTACCTGACCGACTTCTTCACTGACGAAGCTTTGCTTTGGATCAACGAACAAAGTGACAATAACGCCACTCAGCCGTGGTTCATGTTCCTTTCCTACAACGCTCCACACGGTCCGATGCACGCTACCGACGAGGACATCGCCAGGTTTTCAAATATCAAAGATAAGCAACGCCGAATCTACGCAGCGATGATGTATGCACTCGACCGAGGCGTTGGGCGCGTGCGTGATCACTTACGGAAGACCGGTCAGCTCGACAACACACTGATCACATTCTTCTCAGACAATGGTGGCGCGACGAACAACGCCAGTTGGAACGGACCACTGTCTGGTGTCAAAGGTTGCCTGCGCGAAGGCGGCGTTCGTGTCCCGATGATCTGGTCGTGGCCCAGCGATATTGCCGGAGGGAAACGCAATTCGAATGTCATGTCGAGTCTCGATCTATTACCGACATTCCTGGCCGCGGCGAATTCAAAGCCGTTACCGCTTTCACCACGCCGCAGTCACGAAGACAAAGGAAACTGGCAGAAGTCGAATAACCTCTACGGCGAGTACGATGGTATCAATCTGATGCCTCAACTCCGCGGAGAGCATTGGGACGGCAGCCGAACGTTGTTCTGGAGACTTCAGGGCCAGGCCGCCCTCCTGAATGGGCCAGACAAGATCATC
>Ga0315322_10003675_pt1 | contig 11805 bp, 7 predicted proteins | sample M110021515metaG_FD_203461 | JGI IMG/M metagenome (GOLD analysis project Ga0315322, IMG submission 203461) | Ammonia-oxidizing marine archaeal communities from Monterey Bay, California, United States - M1 100m 21515 | ecosystem: Environmental > Aquatic > Marine > Intertidal zone | place: USA... | reverse complement strand
TGCTATCAGTGCAGCATGTTTACTAGAAAACTATTTGACCCCCGAATTTAACTCAACTAGAGTATTGATCGGTGAGATTGTCGCTGCCAAATTCTTTGAATTTGGCAACGATTCAACAAGGTTGAAAGACTGGGCAACGCAGGTAAAGAATGGATTTCCCACACTTAAAAAGAGAAACAATCAAAAACCAGTCCTCGTACTCAAGAATGGCGAACCACGTTTCCAGGCATCGGGACCAGGATTCAATTTAGATGTGGCGGAGGTGCAGATGATCATAGTTGCCTTAGGTTTAATGATTTCTGGGTTTGCGCTAGGTCTGCAATATTTGTTTGCAAGCCGCTCCAGGGATATCAGTGACGCTGCAGCTTTGGTTCGTGATGGGGAATTGGAAAAATTGACGAAAGATTGCGGTACCAAAAGGCAAGAAATTGCAAGCATCCATGCTACATTTCTGCGTAAAGCATTAGAGGGGGGAGAACGTAGCACACTTAAGGAATGTTCTATGGACTTGGAGAACGCAATGAAACGTCTTGGAAGAGTGCAAGCCGAGCTTGAGCAGACGCGCGACGGCCAAACGTTCCTGCAAACGCTCAGAAATGGAATTGCGGGCTCGACCCGTGAATGTTCCGCTGAAAATTTGAATCAATTGGTATTTCTATCATATAAAGCTCAGCAGAGTTCACTGATAGAAAACTTAAAAGCCAGAGAAAACGAGGCGTTGGATGTATTACGCAACACGTGCGAAAGGGCAAGAGAGGCAGTGTTAACAGCAGCAGAAGCTCCAACATCGGAACCTATTATCGATATTCGGATAATTATTGGGGCCTTGGTTGCTGTAGGTGCAGGTGTAAGTTTCTATGTATATCTACAAAGAAAAAAACGCCTGGGCGAGCCACTTTTTGGCGACCTCAGTGGAGCAGAATTGGATGCTGCCATTAAGGAACAGGCAAAGGAGGAACACAGGATGCTGCTCGAGGGCGCAGCTCTGCGTCATCAAGCAGCAAGCGCAAGACGTACCAAACAAAGAAAAGGAGGATTGAAATTCGGGGAGCTAGGAGAAGGTTCTAAGGAAGAGCCCTATGTACAAGGCGATACGTCCGATTCAGGTGATTCGGGGTGGTCTTCAGAGGACTATTCAGACTCTGATGACGACGTCAGAAAAATCGATCACACACTGCGGGAGGGGAGGGGCGTTACATCTGAGGTTCTCGCGTATTTGGCAGGGGCTGGTGCGAGAATTTCAAGATTACTGCATTGTAGCAGGCGAGGAGCCGACAAAAAGAAACCTCCGCTCGGACTTCCACGTGAGAAGCTGCTACTGAAAAACAGAAGACTCAGTGATACACAACTCGTACCAACTATTCGTATTTAATTTTAATCTATTTTACTTCTAATTCATGGATTTAATGCGTTTGGAACGGCGCGTTCCTTGAGACGCCTTGCGTTTCATAATCTTGGCCGTATTCGGGACTCTGGGCACTTTCCGCGCACGTGAATTTTCCGTGAGTAGAGTTTTTTGTGGATAACCAGGGACAGTTTGTCCAAAAAGCACGTCTTGCATGCGAAGGTTTTCGGTTTTGAGTATGATGTCGTCGTACTGTTCCGTATTAATGCGAATAAATTTCCGCTTGACGGCACGCTTCAGCTCCCGTTCGCAGTCGGCAACGGTTTTCACTGTGTTTCCGTTGACGTGCGTTACGATGGCAAACTTATTGACGGCCTCGGTGTCGTCGACAATGCTCTGTGGGAACACGTATGGAATGCAAACTGCATGTTCGTCGGCGTGTGTTTCGATGAGATGAAGCAGCACGCGCGCGTCCAATGGGGAACGGCCCCTTTTCATGCCTTGCAGGTGGTTTTCGCAAAGGTCCATAAAGACGATGCCGCCCATGAGGATGTGTGGGATGGGCTCCCAGAATGGAACGCGATTGTCGAGGCGTTTGCGGCGTGTGCAGATGGGAACCTTCCTTTTGCGAGGACTGTACGTTTTGCCGTTCTTGGAGAGGTAGGTGACGTAGGTGTCGTTGCGGTTGCAAAACAAGACAAAGTCGAGGTTGGTGAACTCAATCTTGGACATGGACCAAGGAACATTGATGAGCCCGTGGTTGTCAATAGCAAACTCGTACTGTTTCCCGTTTACCGTAGTAGTAATGCAAGTGATCACATCATTGTCGCGAACCCCTGCTTTATGAAGTGCGCCATCTTTCGGAACGTAGTCGGCAATCACACCAGTGGCATCGCTTATTTTAGCATGTTCGAAAAAGGCATGGGTGGCCACGCGTGGATTGACGGCGAAGCGCGGAGGCTGCAGAAGAGAACCACTCGGACGTCCGTCCAGCCACTGGTTAAAAAATTTGATGATTTGAAGAATGGGAATACAGAAGGCGATCCCCTCCGCTTCAGCCGCGGTGCTGGTAGCCACTCCGAGAACTTTCCCGTCGTAGCACACACAGCCGCCAGAGTTACCGTCGTTGATGCTCATAGCGAGTTTGAACATGGCTTCATCTCGGCAGGAAATGCACCCCACAGTAGCGACACAATCGTCAGAGTCGAGTGGATATCCAATGGCTACCACTTCTTCCGCCATGCCAATAATGCGCTTTTCGACGCAGGGTAGGTCGGGAATGTGCTTAAGAAACGTGGTCGCGCTTTCGGGTTCGAACCAATTCGATTGCGCATTGCCGTCGACGGTGACGACGGCCACATCGATCTCGGGACAAATGTAAGCGACGGTGCATTCCAGAGTGGACTTGCCACAGTCTGGAAAGGACATGCGGCACGTTTTAGTTGGGGCGCCTTCAACCACATGGCTGTTGGTAATGACAGTGCGCAGTCCTGGAAATAGAATTTTTCCAAAGAGGAGTTTTTGGGACACGAAAAATCCCGAACCGCAAACGCCACAGTCGGAGCCAGTTTTGTACGGCTCTTCAAAGTTGAACTCACGCTCCACGGCACTGAGCTTTACGACACTGCGCTTGACATCTTGGACCCAGGATTGACGAGACATTTTATGTTTTACATGATATACTGTGAAAAAACTGAAATGTTAATCTTTTACACACTCTTTTATTTCCATAATTTGGAGCGATTGCTCCTTCATTTCCTTCTCGAGATAACTCAAACGTCCTCGAATATCAGACAAAGCCGTACAAACTGTCTCCAACGTGTCGATGATTTTAAAGATGCGGTCAGGCGGCCGTGGCACGTGCGGGGGGCGGTGGGTTTTCCGCGGTCGCCATGTTCGTTCGGTTCGGGCGTGGTATGGATGCGGTCGGTCGCGCGTATGGTTGCTGCGATGGGCCATTTTCAAGTTGGGCATGTGAGGTAAGTAGCAACTGAGTGAAATCCAAAAGGAAAGTATACGAAGTGTTGTTGTAGTTGGTAGTTTTTGCGCAATCTGTGGCCATTTTGGAAGTCGTCAAAAATTTTAAAGCAACTCCCTAATCCAAAATGATCTCGACGACGCCAGTTAGCCGCGTCATAGGCAAAGGGGGAAACATACAGCCACATCAGCAGCGGTTGGGTGTAAGGTTTAGTTACAACAGAGACACAAACAAGTGGGAAATAAAGGGTAGAATGGCTAACGTTATAGAAATATTGCTAGCTAACCTCCCTGTGGGTTGGCAAGTTCGTACACGGCTTTCCAATGTCTGGCTTCATAGGAATACGAACCATCATGTCGGTCAAACGTAAGAGTCTGAAATGTTTGACCAAACCCCAACGTGTCTTGGACAGTTTGAATTGTTTTAGTCCCCACAATCCACGTTAGTCCCCAAGGCAAGCCCCTGTCGCTCTCTACAAACCGATACCGCTGACCTATTTTAAAAATAACACTGTCTTTAATGTTGGCTGGTCCACTTGGGCCTGCCGGTCCACTTTGCGCAAATGTTGGAACCCGACTAAATGGAGGCCTCAACTTATAATGCTGATGCGTCATTTTATACACAATCCTGCTTCCTTAAATACTGTTTTTCGACAGTGCCGCAAATGTGTCCTTTTGAATGTGAACACGAAAGATATACTATAAACAGAACACTGTTGGAAGTCGAAATAAATTTTAAACCAACTCCCTAATCCAAAATGATCTCGACGACGCCACGCTGACGCTTGTAGCTTTGGCATCCGTGGTCCCCGATGAACAAACGCCGCGTCTGCTCCGGCTCGAAGCGCAGGCAGCGGAAGGGGTCGCGACACAAGGGGCAGGTCGCGCGAGACTCGCGATCAATCAGCTGATCACCCCACCGAAACAAGCACGCCTTGTGAAGGGCGTGCCCACACTGCACGCGGATGTAGGGAGCGCCAAAAAGCGCCTCGCAGCAAACGGGACACTCTATTTTCTTGCGGAGGAACAGGCGCATGGCGCGGTGGATGCGGCGGGCGGAGCAGTAGATGTGGGACCAGCGCCGCCAAAGGTGCCGCCGCACCGCCCGCTGCACGAGACGAGAGGCAACGCATCTCTCGAGAAAAGGCTGTATCGGATCCTTCAAATCGAGCCACCAGTCATATGGCATTCCAGGATAATCCTCATCCGAATGGTAATCCGACATTTCTTCCGATGTGTCTGGCATGACTTGCAAAGTGTTTTTGACATTGAACTCGTTTTGTGACATTTCGTTATTTGTTTTTTTTAGCGATGGGATAATTTAGGTCAGTGCAGATTCCAGATCTGGACGGAGAACGATTTCGGCCCGAAATCGAGAACTCACCAAATCGAAAATCGGAGCAGCTGAGCGGGCGAGACGTAACGGGGAGTGGTTTGGCGAGTTCTCGATTTTTCAAAAAACTGCTAAGTAAAAAGACAAAACAAAATAATTTTTGGTATCGAACCCGGCTATTACCTGTACGTTGTACGACTACTTTGGTCAGATAATGGAGCAAATTTTAAAAACGGCAATTACGATGACAAAATATAATGTTTTGGTGGACACGTTTTCAAAAAAGCCTTGCATTTTTCGGTGAGGATGGTGACAATGGACTCGTCGGACAATATGCCGGACTCGTCGGACAATATGCCGGACTCGTCGGACAATATTCGTCATAGCACAGGTCGCAAATGTATCCTTGCATAACAGAATAGTGGCAAGTGTAGCCAGCATCTTCCCATGGCTCACATGTACATTTCTTCTCCACTTCGATCTCTTTCTCTTTCTCAACAAAGCCTTTGGCCGACTTCTCTTTATCGACATCTTTCTCAGGGAAGACGAGCTTCGTGGCAGGGAATCCCGCCACTGCGTCTGCGCGCCGGAGAAGACGTGGTTTTCGCGGTGATTTGGCGAGTTCTCGAGGAAAAACGGCTTGATGAAATTCGACAGCCTCAACTGCGTATTTAATAATGTAAATACTCCATTGTACCTCCAGAGTAGCACGGTATACTAAACATAAAAATGAAATTCCAATTGATCGACATCAGTACATTGAGCAGTGGACATGGACGTGACGCGTTTCTTCTCTGGGGAAGAACAGCTGCTGGCAAAGCGGTCAGTTTGCGAGTGAGTGGTTTTCAACCTTACGTGCTCGTAAAAAGAGTTCCAAGAGAATCGAAGGAGTACCTTGCGGATGTTCTCCGTGACATGATGAAACAGGAGAAGAAGTACTGGAATCGTAAAAAAAAGGAGATGGACGTATTCACGGTGGCTGGGCCATGGTTCGAAATTGAAGAGTGCAAAGGACGCAGCGTTCGGGATGTGAGTTCTGAAAGTCTCAAAAACGGTAGTGATATATTTTGGAAAATCTCTACACGAGGGCGGCGTGATATCTACACATTGAAAAAGACACTTCGCTCGAAAGATTTTTCCACACGCACGGCACGTGGCTCTCATGTGGAAACCACTCTGTACAACTGCAACATCCCCCCCGCACTGCGGTGGATGTTGGACTGCAACATCAAACCATGTTATTGGATTTCATGCGAGCCCGAGTCGACATACAACGGCAAGCTATATCAGTGGATACGTAGTACGAAACGAACCAGAACTGTGCGGGTGACTGCGTGTTTGGGAAATTGCTCCTGGGATCGTGTCGCGTGCGAGTACGACAATGCTGTAGCACCCTTGATACTGGCTGTGCTGGACATTGAGACGCTTCCCTTTGAAAGTGAACGTAGCAAAGAGGAACGTCTGAAAGATCCTACTTTGTCGCCCGTCATTGAATTCCGGGGGCCAGAACACGACCAGATTCTTCAGATATCTCTTGTGTCTTGTCGCACCAATGCAATGGGCAGTGTGGAGCACACCATCTTTATGATCGGAGAGGATGAAACGCACATTCCAGAGAAGTACGACGATGGAGATTTTCAACCCAGTAAAGCGACCGTGCGCGTCTTCAAAGAGGAGAAGGACATGCTCGTTGCCTTTTGCCACGCCATTATTGCATTGGATCCAGATATCCTCTCCGGATACAACGTTACAAACTTCGACATGAAGTACATTTGGACTCGGGCTGAGCTTTTGATGTGCAAGCATGCATTGTCCTGGTCACGAATATTCGGTTACGTTTGTCAGATGAGCAAGAAAATCTTCAAGAATCGGGCCTTTGGCAGCAACGAGTTGTTTGTGTTTGATGTCCCAGGTCGAATTGTCTTTGACTTGTACCAGCACATGAAAAAGGCCCACAAGTTGAGTTCCTACAAGCTCGATACTGTTGCCGAGAAGTTTTTGGGCACAAAGAAGATGCCTGTAAGCTATGCCGACATTCCAAAATTACAGGAGACGCGAGAAGGACGACTGGAGATGGCCGCATACTGCCTCAAAGATTCTTGGCTTGTCGTGCGACTCATTGCACATCTGTGCACGATGAGCAATTTGGCGGAGATGTCTCGCGTCTGTGGCATTACCATGAACGATGTGCTGTCAAGGGGGCAAATGATACGCTCTCTGACCAACATTTACTACTACGCCAAACGTCATAAACCAGAGTACTTCTTACCCGAGTTTCTGTCTAAAGATGAAACAAAAAAAACGAGACTGCAGTATCTGGGTGCTGGACGCAACCAATCGATTTCTCTGAAGCGTAAGACCTTGGAAGAAGAGGTAGATGCTCCAGGTTTCAAAGGAGCCGTTGTCATCACCCCCAAACCAGGTTGGTACGACGAGAGCAGCTTTGTGACATGCCTCGACTTTGCTTCTCTTTACCCAAGCATCATGCGGTGGAAAAACATGTGCTATTCGACGATTGTTTCTCCCGATGTCATAGAGAAGAATGGCTTGGTAGAAGACGTCGACTATCACCGCATTCGTAAGGTAGTGGTAGACGATGCCGACAACATCCAACGTCCACTACCACAGGCGCGATCCGACGTATGTTTCCTCACTGCGAAGCGTCGATTGGGTATCTTACCCGTCATTCTCGAGACACTGCTGGCTGCGCGCAAACGCGCAAAGAAGGACATGAAAACAGCAACCACAGAGCACTCCAGAAAGATTGCCAATGGTCGCCAGCTCGCTCTGAAAGTTGTCTGCAACTCCCTTTATGGATTCACGGGCACATGGTATGGTTACCTACCAGAGCAGCGAATTGCGTCGTCGGTTACAGAAACGGGGCGGCATTTGGCACTCGTTACAAAAAAGATGTGTGAGGAGAACTACGCAGGCTGCAAGTGTGTGTACGGGGACAGTGTACTTCCGGACACGCCTCTGTTGCTTCGCCATGGCGATGTGATACAAACCGTACGCATCGACGAACTTGAAGCGATGGAGCAGTGGTTTCCATGGCATAATAGCAAGCAACAGCGCACGGTTGGCACATTGGTGTGGACCGATCAAGGATGGAGCACTATTCGCAACGTCGTGCGACACCGCAGTGCGAAACCACGGCAAATCATTCGCGTGCTGACACACACAGGAGTCGTCGACGTCACCACGGACCATTCGTTGTTGAATGAGCACGGAAAGGAAGTCAAGCCGAGTGATGTCGAGGTTGGTAGTGTTCTAAAGCATGTCAACTTGCCCATTCCTCTTGTGTACGACACTGCCATTGGAGAGAACGAGGCGTGGTTAATGGGTCTATTCTTCGGCGATGGCAGCGCTTGTGTTTGTCTGACAAAGAAGTATGGAATCAAATACACCTGGAAGATTTCGAACAATAATGTCGCACGGTTGGAAAAGGCACGTGATATTATGCGCGAGTTGGGTATGGGTGGTACAATCTACGATTGCATGGCGTCAAGTGCCGTGTACAACGTGCACCCCGTAGGAAAACAAAAGGAGCACGCCATACGATATCGTGCGTTGTTTTACAACGCACATAAGGAGAAAATTGTGCCACCTTGTATTTTGAACGCACCGGTCCGCGTTGTTCAAAGTTTCTTCGATGGTTACTATGAGGCGGATGGGGACAAAGACAAACACGGCTATTGTCGCTGTGATTGTAAAGGCAAGGAAGGATCGCTTGGATTGTACTACATCGGACAGCGCTTGGGTTACAACGTCTATATCAATACGCGACGCGACAAGAAACGAATCTTCCGTTTGACATTTACACGTGCCACGCAACGAAAGCGCGCCGACGCCATCAAGAAGTTGTACACCCTGCATAATGACTACGATGGTTACGTTTACGACTTAACGACAGACAACCATCACTTTCATGTCGGTCCCGGTCGCATGGTGGTGCACAACACCGATTCAGTGTTCATCCAAGTACCCAAGATACAGCTCAGCTTGAAAGCTCAGACTGATAAAATGGTGGCTGTGCATGAGGTGGCCGCGCTGAGTGAGAAGATGGCCGCGTTCTGCGATAAGAGCTACCCCAACAATGCCGATGGAGTGATCAACTTGGAGTTTGAAAAGATTTACAGTCCGTTCCTGCTGCTTAAGAAGAAACGTTATGTGGGCTACAAGTACGAGGAGGGGAAACTCAAGAAGCCGGAAATTGATTTCAAGGGGATTGAGTTGACGCGCAGGGACGGCTGCGGTTTAACAAAGAAATGGATGCGTGACATTTTACCCATGGTGTTTATAAAAAACGATGTGGCGGCGGCGCGTGTGTATATTGAAAGCAACCTGAAGGGAGTCTACGCGGGTTCTCTGCCCATAGATATGTTTGTCAGTTCGAAACAACTGAGCAAGAAACCGTCCGAGTACAAGAACAAGCCCGAGCACGTGGTTCTTGCAGAGCGACTCATGAAGGATCCCATAAATCGCATAAGCATCGGCGACCGTATACACTTTGTTATACGAGCTGGATTTCGTGGCGAGAAAATACGAGATCGTGCCGTACTTCCACGGGATATTGAGGAAGGTCACTGCGTGCTGGATTTAGATTACTACACAGAGAAAAAGCTCCACATTCCTTTGCGCGGACTGCTCTCTCACGTCATTAAAGACATTGATGAGTTGTTTTTAAGTGCGTCCATGAAAGCGCCACGACAACGCAACTTCCAAAAATCTCGCGTGGGTCGGATGTTTGCTAAAAAACGACGCAGGGAGGACTTGATCGGCGAGCAAGCACGCGAGAGAAAACGAAAACAAGTGGATGCTATAATGAATTCCTTACAAACTGAAATGTAAAATATTAGTCAATCATGTATATAATTAAATGCTCAAACGCCGCCGGAGTAATGTTATTTTTTGTCATGGCAAGTGTGGGGACAAGACATGCAATTTCAAGGCCGAATACAAAAACAAAGTGAAGGAACATTTCGACAAAAAAAAACGTCTACACAAGTGCCTTGTTGTCTCATGTAAATATCACACCAAAGGACTCTGTCGTCGTAAGGACCTTATCGTACATATCAGGAATCAGCACCCGGAACTAGCCTCTATGTTCCCTCAAAAAAAACGACTCGGTCTACCAAAGCGTTTTGTGAAGCACCGTAGTGATTTTTACTTTATCAAAAAAATGGTTCGGAATTGCACATCGCATGATCTCCTTAACAAAAAACGTTGGGAAGGGGAACACGTGGACTACTTGCGCACCCTCAACGACGAGTCATTTCACATCATCACAGCTGCAATTGTGGATTATCTGATTGCAAAGCGGGCCTTTTCTGCACCTTTCACAGATTGCACAGGTGGATACATTGAGAACGGATTGATCTTTCGAACGCATGGTGGGTTGTTCAAAGCAAGTTTGGACCGGAAGAACAATACATTGCCTCACTTTTTACCAAGTATACCGGTGATGAGTAACTTGAATGTTATTCCATTGGCCCTCAACGACGCTACTGAACCTGTTAACACTCACGGTTCGAATCTTGTTGCTGTTCTTCGTACCAAGCAACGCGAGTACGTGTCTCAAAGTACCATAAAAGCTCGTATCGAGTACGAAAGTAAAAAGTATCGTTACATAAAGGATACATACACAGGCATGACACTGTATGTGTGCTGCAAAAGTATCTGGACGAACAAGAAGTACACGTTTTGCAGGGGGGATTTTAAGGATCTTACGGAGTTTCATACTTATGCACTGGGGCTGCTGAAGCGACAAAAATGCAAGTGTGCTACATCGGACATTTTAATGCTCGGAGCGCGACACACATACACCAAAAAACGCATGTACAAACTATCGATTGACGCAATTGATGCCACAAAAGGTCATGTGCGAGGAAATATGCAAATTGTATGTCAGTTCTTAAATCCTACATGCAGAGACAAGGACAAGACACACCACGATCCCACTGATGGACCATCTCGTTGGACGCAAATATTATTTAATACGTGGTTGTGGGGGCCAACGTGGGTTCAGTAGTTAGCTGTATGATTTTCGACATAGATATTAAATCATCTTCCAATACTCGCTAATACAGCATCCTCTACACATAAATTTCTGTCCTGCACATGGGGCAGCTCATGCTACATCTTTGCAATGCCTCATTTATGCAGCGTGCGTGAAATACGTGATGACAAATCAACTTTTTTACTCTGCTGTTGCTGCGGAATTTTGTCAGGCACACAGAACATTTCAAACGTTCTCCTGTTCTCTGTCCAATCTCATATTCTTCGTACTCTCTGAATGGTGCACTGGGTATCGCGTTAACTTGCGCTCTTGTCGCTCTACGAGGCGGAGGGGGCTCCTCTGCTAAACTAATGTCTTCGACTTGTCGTAGCCTACTTGGCCTAGTAGGCGTTGCGAGTATGAGCATGGAAGTTGCTATGCAGCGGGTCCACAACGACAACCTTCTGTGCCGCGTGGGCACATTTGGGTAGACAAATGGAAGTGGCGCAGAATGTTCGTCTGCAAACAACCTTCGGAATCGGTCCGAGACTTCTCGTTGCCCCAAACGGCCGCGACCTTCAAACATACCTTCCACAACATCCACCGCCATGCGCATTAGTTGGATAAGTTCCATGTGACTATTTGGTATCGGCATGTCCAACATAACATATGTCAATCGTTCCATTTGCACGTTTTGTAAATTAGTGTATATACAGTTGTAGTAAAATCATTAAAATGGAAAGCTACAGGAATTTAGATGCGGAAATCCAATCCTTGCGCAGACAAGTGCGGCAAATGGATGTGTTGGGCGCCATACAGGCGAAGATTTCGATGGTTATGTATCGCATGGAGCAGATGGAAAAGATCAGATGGGGTCCACCGGGTAATCTAGGTTCGCCACGCATGGAGGAGTTGCAATCCCGCGTGTCATCCCTTGAGGTACAAATGAGTGATTTTTTGTGTTGTGTATGCCTCAATTCAAAACGAGATGTTGTTTTTAATCCGTGCCACCACCACGTGACTTGTGGTGCATGCTGCGTCGAACTCTTGCGAAACAAACCAAAATGTCCCATTTGCCGCGCAAACATCGACAGCTACATTAAAGTCCGTGGATAAAACTGAACTGTTAAGTTTTAGCAAGTGAACTATACC
>Ga0315322_10003664_pt1 | contig 11818 bp, 8 predicted proteins | sample M110021515metaG_FD_203461 | JGI IMG/M metagenome (GOLD analysis project Ga0315322, IMG submission 203461) | Ammonia-oxidizing marine archaeal communities from Monterey Bay, California, United States - M1 100m 21515 | ecosystem: Environmental > Aquatic > Marine > Intertidal zone | place: USA... | reverse complement strand
CACCTTGGACAAGCTCCAATTAAGCGACGATACCATCGTAGTCTATTTCTCTGACAACGGCCCCAACTCCTACCGCTGGAATGGCGATATGAAAGGCCGCAAAAGCTCCATCGAAGAAGGCGGCCTCCGCTCGCCCTTCTTTATCCGTTGGACGAATACGCTTCCGGCAGGCAAAAGCGTTCCGCAAATAACCGGCGCCATCGATCTCCTACCGACCTTAACCCAACTAGCAAGCCTAACTCCCAACACCGCCAAACCTCTTGACGGCCGAAGCTTCGAATCACTTCTTTCAAACTCAAACCCCAAATGGCAGCAGCGCTCGCTATTCGCTATCAAAGGCAACCAAGTCAGCGTCCGCACCCAACGCTATCGCTTGGACGCCAAAGGCCAACTATTCAATATCAACACGGACCGGGGCCAGCATACCAACGTAGCGAAAACCCACCCCGCAATCGTAAAAGAACTCCAAGCCCAGGCCAGAGCCCACCAGAAAATCATGCAAGCTGCGTTCGCCCAATACGCCGACCGCCCATTCACGGTAGGCTACGCTCTAACGACGACTCTTCCCGCCCGCGACGCCGAACCGCATGGAACCATCCAACGCAGCTCGAAAGCCCCCAACAACTCCTTCTTCACCCATTGGACCAAAACCAGCGACTCCATTACCTGGGATATCGATGTCAGCGACAGTGCCAACTACGAAGCCATCGCCTACTACACATGCGCCGCCGGAAACGAAGGCGTCACTCTCAAACTCTCAATGGAAAAGGCAGGCACCACCAAAACCAAAGTCACCGAAGTATTCGACCCGCCCCTCTACGACAAGTCCCTCGAACGCATGGCGGAATCCCACTACTTCGTAAAAGACTTCAAACCACTAGCCCTCGGAAAAATCAAACTCTCCAGAGGCCGCGGACTTCTCCGCCTCACCGCCCCCAACATCCCCGGTCAACAAGCCGTAGACATCCACTCAATCGAACTCAACCGAATCGATCCGTAGGGAGACAGCTCCGGACCTCTGCAAAGCCTATATTCAATTACTCGCAACCGAAGGGAGCGTATCCACAAATCCCGCATCAGTCCGCCTCAATTCCTTAATCGCGGCTTTTCGATACTTTTTAAGCAGATCCGTATAATTCGCGTTTCCGGCCAAATTACGTAATTCGTCAGGATCACTAACCAAATCGTACAACTCTTCCGTCTCTCCTTCGATCAAGGTTCTCACGTACTTGTAACGTCCTTGGCTCAGTAATACATACCAAGGAATCCCTGGACCATGATATAATTTCGGATCGCCTTTTTCGGGAATCGAATCCGTATCCGAGCCGTACTGCTTAGCCGTGTGCACAAGCAACGACGGATTTCCCCAGGGAGAATCTGGATCTTCCAACAATGGCGACAAATCGTATCCATGCATCTTCCACGGTTGCTTCAGTCCGGCCATCGAAAATAAGGTAGCCGGGATATCCACAGCTGTAACCGGCTCCGAAACGACCGTTCCTCGACTCCGATTTCCTTCAGCCATCGATTTCGGCAAACGAAAAACTAATGGTGCTGCAATAGTCGCGAAATATGGCGCAACCTTCGACTTCATCCCGTGCTGCCCCCAAGCGAAGCCTTGATCCGAAGTGAACACAATCAAGGTATTCTCGTCTTGACCGCTTTCCTTAAGCGCTTCGAGCAATCGCCCCACGCCTTCGTCGATCGCCAACACTCCTTGTTGGTACTGACGTATCCAATCTTTCAATGGCCTTCCCGGTAGATCTTGCATTCCCACCGGTACCTTACCCAAACGAGCTTTCTCCACAGGCTCCCCATTGTCGCCTGGTTCCCAAAATGCCATCTGGTTCGCGTAATTCGGCTTGCCCGAACGCGGCGCATAAACGTCTTTGATCCGTGGCGTCGTAGCGTCTGCATAATCATCCAAGTGCCGCTCTGCCGGAGTGAACGGCGCATGAACCGCTCCGTAGCAAAGCCACAAATACCAAGGCTTCTCCGGGTCTCTTTTAGAGCCCTTGATGAAATCGACCGCCCAGTCCGTATAGACGTCAGTCGTATATCCTTCGACATTCACCGGAGCTTCGCCGTCAAACTCAATCATCTGATTGTAATAGTAGTACGGGGCATTTTCAGGATACTTCGGGCGATTCCATACGATCTGATGATCCCAGTCCCGGCCATACCCCGAATCAACGCCGGTATGCCACTTGCCGATGTGAGCCGTGTAGTAACCTTGTTCGCGAAAACTCTTCGGCCAAAACTGGCACAATTCCGGATCGTAAACATTCATCGGATTTGGTCCCGTCATTCTCAGCGACTCGACTTTGTGCTGCTGCAGCCCGGTTAGGATCGATGCCCTAGACGCCATGCACCAGGAACCGATATTCGCTCGCGTGAACCGAACGCCTTCACTTGCCAGGCGATCGATATTCGGTGTACTCACCCAATCATAAGCGCCCTCGTAAGAACTGACGGTTCTCGTCGATTGGTCATCAGTGAAGATGAACAGGATATTTGGTTTATCGGCTGCGATAGCAGTCGAAGCACCGCAAAACATCACCAATAATATTAATCGTTTTACCATAACTCAATTTCTCCTATCTAGACCGGTATCGTTTGTATAAGGGAATGGCGAGCAGGACAATCGAACTCACTACGAATATCAACGAAACTGGTCGCTGTATAATCGGCAAGTAACTACCATTGGACGCCATCAAACCCATCAGCAAATTCTCTTCGGCAATTGGGGCCAGAATAAACCCGATAACAAACGGCGCTAGAGGAATCTTGATACGTTCGAATGCAAACCCCAACAAACCAAAGAACAGCATCGTCCATACATCGAACATGCGCGTCGACAAAGCAAACGAACCCACGATGCAAAACACCAAAATAACCGGCATGAGCAAACTCCTGGGAACCGAAGCCAAACGTGCCAAATAACGCACAGCGAACACCATGAAGAAAAACATGAACACGTTCGCGACAATCATCGACCCCATGATCGTATAGACCATCTCCGGATTCTGCTGGAAGAGCAAAGGTCCTGGCTGCAAACCATGGATCAGCAATCCGCCGAGCAGAATCGCATCGATCACGCTACCAGGAATTCCGAGCGAAATAAGCGGGATCAACGAACCGCCAATTGTCGCATTGTTCGCCGACTCAGCCGCCACGATTCCAATCTCCGATCCTTTGCCGAACTGCTCTTTCTCTTCCGGAGTCGCCATGGACTTCGCCGCGCTATACGCAGTCACCGAACCAATATTCGCCCCGATTCCAGGCAAGATGCCAATCCAAGTTCCAATAACCGAAGATCGAATCAAGTTTAACGCTTGATCCTTCCAGTCCTTCACCTTGAAAAGCATTTCCCGCTTCCGCTTAACCGGAATAACCGTAATCGTTTCGCCGATACGACACAGATCCAAAATTATCTGGCTGATCGCGAACATCCCAATCAATACAGGCAACAGTTTAAGCCCCCCATTGAGCTCTTCCATCCCGAAAGTCAGGCGAAGATTGCCGGTCGCCTTATCTATGCCCGGCAATGAAGCGAACACGCCGAGCAATGCCGAGAAGAACGATCGACTAATCGATTTCCCGCCAATCGAGGCGATCAAAACGAGCGCCAGTAAAACCAGCGAAAAGAAATCGAATGGCCCGAGCTTCGTCGAATACTTCGCTATCGGGGCCGACAACGAAATCAGAAAGAGCCAGGAAATACACCCTCCCACAAAGGATGCCGTAATTCCCAACCCGAGTGCTCTGCCAGGTTTCCCTGACCGGGCCATCGGATAGCCATCCAAAGTCGTCATAATCGACGCCGGTGTCCCTGGCATGCGCAACAAGGTCGCCGTAATCAACCCCCCGCTAACAGCGCCCACGTACATGCTGATCAATAGAATGAACGCATTAACCGGATCCATTCCAAAAGTTAGTGGCAAGGTCAGCGCGATCAGCATCGCTCCGGTCAATCCTGGAATCGCTCCCATAGTGATCCCCAACGCCGTTCCGATCACAATTAAGAACAGTCCCTGAACGCTGAACAAATAAACCGATGCTGTCGTTATCGCTTCCATTACCAATCCTCAGGGAAGTTGAATCGCAAACAAGACCGTAAAAACATAGTGCAGTCCCAATGACATCACCAAAGCGACTTCCAAAACGTAAACCAATTTTCGCTTGTCACAGCTCGTCAAATACAAACCGCTCGCAACGATAAAAGCAATCGTAGCCCATACGAAGGACAACACCCCTAGCCCCATCAACAATACGTAGACCAAACACATTCCAAGCGTACCAAACGCCAAGTCATAACGCATTCGCCCTTCCGTTGCTTTTTCAGAGGCTGATCGTTTTCCAAAAACGAATTTTCCGAGAATCATCGCCCCAAATACGCAAATTCCCGCAATTGTCCACGCGGTGACGTCTGGCAAATCAACGCGCTGTTCCGTTTTCATGAGACTGAACAATTTCGTCTTGCTTTCGATGCGCTCCGCAAGCTCGTCTCCCAAAATCGTTCGCGGTAGGATTTCCAATTCCTTGGACCGCTCTAACACATAATCCGTTTCCATCGCCTGTTTCAGAACGGATGCCATATAATCCAAAATTTCCGGATCCGTACCTTTCGGCAGCCACCAATATTGAAGGTTGCTACTGAATACCGGATAGCCCAGCTCCTTAGCCGTCGGGATCTCCGGAATCGCATCCAAACGATTCTCGCCCAAATACGCCAATGCCCTCAATCCATTGTCTCTAAAGCGGATCAATTCTCCTACCGAAAAAATCGCCGCATCCAAATGTCCGCCCATCAACGCAGCCAAGCGATTCGCTCCTCCACCCGTCGTTACCAATCGAAAGCGAGCGCCAGGCAAAGTGGTCTCTAATTGGATACCGGAAAAATGAGTGGGCGTCCCCAAATTCACGCCAAACTTCAAAGTCTCCGGCTCAGCTTTGGCAGTTTCCATCAATTCTTTCAATGTCGCGAACCGAGAATCGTTTGCGACCAAAACCACTTGTCCCATCTCCCCAGTCGCCGCAACCGCTTCGAATGCCTCTGCACCATACATTGACTGTCCGGTTGCCTTGGATGTCATCAACGCTTCATGTAGACACAACAACGTGTATCCATCGTTTCGAGCATCCTTCACATAATTGCTCCCAATCGTCGCTCCCCCCCCCGGTTTGTTGACGATTACCAATGGCTGCGGCATTAGGTTATGGTCCTTAATCGCTTTTTGCAGGATGCGAGCGTAGGTATCCGTTCCGCCTCCTGGATTAAAGGGAACCACGACTCGAACCGGTCGTTGCGGAAAGCCCTCCCCACTGCCCGATCCGATCTTCGAATACTGAAACCCCGCCAACAGGATTAACAAACCGATCAAAACATGCCCCGCGACCTTAAGCATACGCTGGAATGGAGATGATTCGCATGAGAGAAATAAGAAGGGGACGAGGCATAAAAAGAGGATTGAAAGCAACAAAAAAACTTCCCGAAGCGATTCCCACAATGAAATAAAACACGTTTTAGCTGCTCATCTCAATCACCTTGGACAGTTGAAAACGATATTCGGTGAATATACTAATGACAAACACCCACAGCCTCGTCAGCTTCGAAAACGCTCCCACAATCGAAAACAACCAATGAAACGCCTCTCCTTAATCATTTTCCTCACCGTTTTCTGCCAAACCCTAAACGCCGAGGAACCACCATTAAACGTGCTTTTCATCGCTTCGGACGATCTCACGCAGTCTATCGCCTGCTACGGTGACCCCGTAGCAGTCACCCCCAACCTCGATCGACTATCCGATATGGGCGTGCGGTTCGACAACGCCTATTGCCAGATCCCCCTCTGCAACCCGACTCGAGCGTCGCTCATGACCGGATTGCGACCGGACACCCTCAAGGTCTACGACCTCGCTCGACATTTTCGCGATGAAGTTCCCGACGTCGTAACCCTGCCGCAACTGTTTCGCCAAAACGGATACAAGTCCATGCGCGTCGGAAAACTCTACCACTATGGAGTACCCCATCAAATCGGTACCAACGGCCTCGACGATCCCCAATCCTGGGACCAAGTGGTCAATCCTAAAGGACGCGATACCGAAGAAGAACACCTCATCACAAACCTAGAACCACACCGCAAAATCAGCGCTGCCCTGAGTTGGCTCGCGGCCGAAGGGACAGACGAAGAGCAAACCGATGGCATGATCACAACCGAAGCGATCAAGCTTATGAGCGAAAATCGAGATCAGCCATTTTTCCTTGGCGTCGGATTTTTCCGGCCGCACACGCCATTCGTCGCTCCCAAAAAATACTGGGATCTCTATCCCATTGAAAAAATTAAGATGCCCTACGCCCCCGAAAACGACCGGGCCGACATTCCCAAATCCGCATTCGCCCATAACAACCCAGTCCCCAATTACAATTTAGCAGAAGAAGATGTGCTCAAAGCCAAGCAAGCCTATTACGCCAACGTCAGCTTCGTAGACGCCCAGGTTGGTCGACTTCTCGACGCGGTCGACGAACTAGGACTGAGTGAACGCACGATCATCGTCTTTTGGAGCGACCACGGTTATCATCTAGGCGAGCATCAAGGCATCTGGCAAAAGCGCTGCTTGTTCGAGGAATCGGCTTCCGCTCCCATGATGATTTACGCCCCCGGTCGCAAAGGCAACGGACGAGCCAGCCAACAAATCGTCGAATTCGTGGACATTTTCCCAACCATCGCAACGCTTTGCGAACTGACTCCGCCCAAATCCATCGAAGGTAAAAGCATCGTGCCACTGCTCGATAATCCCGAGCGCAAATGGAAAGGCCGCGCCTACACCCAAGCCCTTCGTCCAGGCGATGGATTACCTGTCATGGGCGCCACGGTCAGAACTGACCGCTGGCGCTACACGGAATGGAATCAAGGCGAACAAGGAACCGAACTCTACGATCATCAAAATGATCCCTACGAATTCGACAACCTCGCTTGCGATCCTCGCCACGCCTCCACCATTTCGGACCTCCGGGCCAGTCTGCGAGCCACGGTTTCCGGCGAGGTGCCCACAACGCCCTTTGATCCGGCAAAATTGTAGGATCCCCCAGCTAGTCCGAGCGTCGAAAAACGCTTGATAGATCACCCTCAAGCATTACTTCTCAGTTCCAATCGCGGTTAGATCAACGCGAATGGGAATCCTATGAGTAAAGTGCTAATAATCGGAGCGGGTGGTGTCGGAAGGGTCGTTACCCACAAGTGTGCCCAAATCCCGGAAGTCTTTTCCGAAATCTGCCTAGCCAGTCGAACAAAGTCGAAATGCGATGCGATCGCCTCACAGCTCGAGCGCGAGATTTCCACCGCAAAAGTGGACGCCGACAACGTTCCGGAAACAGTCGCTCTTCTCAAGGACTTCCAACCCGACCTCGTCATCAACGTAGCCCTGCCCTACCAGGACCTAACCATCATGGACGCCTGCCTCGAAGCCGGTGTCAATTACTTGGATACCGCCAACTACGAGCCGAAAGACGAAGCGAAATTCGAATACCACTGGCAATGGGCTTACCAAGACCGATTCAAGCAAGCCGGATTGATGGCTCTGCTTGGTTGCGGCTTCGACCCAGGCGTAACGAACATTTTCACCGCTCACGCCAAAAAACACCACTTCGACCGTATCGACACTCTCGATATAATCGATTGCAATGCAGGCGATCACGGCAAGCATTTCGCGACGAACTTCAACCCGGAAATAAACATTCGCGAAGTCACCGCGAACGGTCGTTTCTATGAAAAAGGTGAGTGGAAGGAAACCGAACCGCTCTCGGTGCACCGCAGTTTCGATTTTCCGGAAGGCATCGGCCCCAAAGACATGTACCTCATGTATCACGAGGAAATGGAATCGTTGGCAAAACACCTTCCCGAAATCCAACGCATGCGCTTTTGGATGACTTTTTCCCAACAGTACCTGACTCACCTACGCGTCCTGGAAAATATCGGCATGACTCGTATTGATCCGATTATCTACCAAGGACAGGAAATAGTGCCGCTCCAATTCCTAAAAGCCGTCCTACCCGATCCAGGATCTCTCGGCGAATCAACCAAAGGTCGTACTTGCATCGGCTGCGTTCTCGACGGTGAAAAGGACGGCCAGCCAAAACACTATTACATCTATAACATCTGCGATCACGAACAATGCTTCGCCGAGGTTAACTCCCAGGCCGTCTCATACACCACCGGCGTACCCGCTATGATTGGTGCTATGATGATGCTGACCGACCAGTGGACTGGCCAAGGCGTATTCAATGTCGAACAATTCAATCCGGACCCTTTTATGGACGAGCTCAACCGTCACGGTCTTCCATGGAAGGAAGTCATCCTCGACGGAAAGCCAGACGTACTGAAGGACTAGATGGACCACATCGTTCACTACGATCCCCTACTCCCGGAAGACATACCTTCTCCGTGCTACGTAGTGGACCTTCAACGACTGAAGAACAACTTAGCCATCCTGGAGACTATCCAAGAATCCTCTGGCTGCAAAATTCTTTGCGCCCTGAAAGGATTCGCGATGCACAGCGTTTTCCCGATCCTTTCCCGCAGCCTCGCGGGCGTCTGCGCCAGCGGACCTCACGAAGCTCAACTCGGGGCCGAGGAATTCGGAAAGGAAGTCCACGTATTCGCTCCGGCCTTCACCAAACGCGACCTGCAAGAACTCCTTCCAATCGCTCATCATATTTCATTCAATTCGTTTACCCAGTGGAATGTCCACCGAGAAACGGTCGCCGCTTCGGACCATTCCATCTCCTGCGGCCTACGCGTGAATCCTGGATACTCCGAGGTTGAAGTCGAAATCTACGATCCTTGCGCCAAAGGCTCCCGGCTAGGAATTCCTCTAGAAGCATTCGAAGGCCAATCGCTCGACGGAATCGAAGGCCTCCATTTCCACGCGCTTTGCGAGCAAGATTCAGGAACCCTCGCCGGCGTTCTTTATTCATTCGAGGAACGCTTCAACCACTGGCTGCCGCAAATGAAGTGGGTCAACTTCGGAGGCGGCCACCACATCACCAGCCCTACCTACGACCGCGAACGACTCGTCCGAATCATCCGCGAATTTCAAGAGCGCCATCCGAACCTGGAAGTCTACCTCGAACCAGGCGAGGCTATCGCCATCAATACAGGCGTCCTGGTCGCGACCGTCCTAGATATCGTTCGCAACGAAATCGACATAGCCATTCTCGACGTTTCGGCGACCTGTCACATGCCCGACATTCTAGAGATGCCCTATCGCCCGGAAATCGTCAACGCAGCCCTACCTGGCGAACAGGCCCATACCTATCGCCTTGGCGGACTCTCTTGCCTCGCGGGCGATTCGATCGGCGACTACTCTTTCGCAGCGCCTCTCAAACCGGGCGACCGTATTCAATTTCTAGATATGGCCCATTATACAATGGTCAAGACCACCACATTCAACGGAATCAAACACCCGTCGATCGCTACCTGGAACCCCGAATCGGCGACCTTTAACGTCGTCCGAGAATTCGGATACGAAGATTACAAGAATAGACTCTCCTGAGAGACCATGAGCAACCCATCCGACTACGCCAATCCTCCTGCATTCCATTCGGACGACCTGCCCCCGAGCCCGCCGAGCGAAGCGGCCTTTCATATCATCCCGGTACCTTGGGAAACCAGCGTTTCCTATGGAGGCGGTACCGCCAATGGACCCAATGCGATCCTCCATGCATCCACTCAACTCGAAGCCTACATCGATGGCGGCATTCCCGGCAAAGCAGGACTCCACACAGCCCCACCCGTTAATTGCGAAGGCGAAACTACGGAAATCCTAGCCCGGATTCGGTCCGCGACCGCCGAGGTTCTCCAATTCGGCAAACTTCCCATTCTGCTGGGCGGAGAACACGCGATGACCCTCGGTCCCATTCAGGCGATCAAAGAAAAAGGCATCTCGTTCGGCATCGTTCAATTCGATGCCCACGCCGACCTACGAGACACTTATCAGGAAGACCCGCACAGCCATGCTTGCGTGATGAAGCGCATATTCGATCTCGATATACCTATTTTCCAAATTGGGGTGCGAGCGCTCTCCGAACCGGAAGCCGAACTAAGAAGCTCATCCAACATCGGTTTCCTCGATGCGAATACGATCGATCGATCGGGCTTTCCTAAAAATACCCTGCCTGAGGATTTTCCCGAAAACCTATTCATCACCTTCGACGTCGACGGGCTCGACCCATCGATCATGCCAAGCACCGGCACCCCCGAACCGGGTGGATTGAGTTGGTACCAAGCTCTCGAAGGGCTCGAAAACGTAATGAGAGACCGTACGGTAATCGGGGCCGACGTTGTGGAACTCGCCCCAAAACCAGGAATGCACGCCTCGGATTTCATCGCGGCAAAACTCGTGTACAAGATAATGGATCTAATTGTAAAAAATAGCAGCTAGAGCATTTAGATAAGGTCCGGAAACGTAATCATTCGACAGCCTGTTTTTAAAACTACTCTTCTATGAAAAGCCAGTTCTAGCGCATCCTCTCAATTCTCGCAGTTTCGCTTGCCGTCCATGCTTTCGGCAACACGGCTGACCAAGTGCCCCCCTCCTAATCGGGGCCAAAACGCCGTCAGTCCTTCTCGCCAATCAAAAGGGAGAAGCGACCGATCTCCGAGCGGTCCTTGTCGTCACAGTAGCAGTTCCCGCTCGGCGAATCAGCGTCAACTTAACTGACAATCGTCTGAAAAACACGCGGCTCCGCCACGTAGCTGCACGAGGGACTCGCGTGGAATCTCCAACAAGCCCAACTGCTTTGACTTAAGTTGGCGACTATCGCTGGGCCAAGCCAATTGGGAATGGCTAGGATCTCTCCCAAATCAAACGCTGCCCACCGCTTTCCAAGGCCTTTGACCAAGGCTATAGCAAAACCTACATATCGACCGGCACGGTCGAAAGAGCCTCAGCGATACTTGAAATGCCGTCCTTCACTTTGAGTAAGCTGTCCTGGTGAAGCGTCTTCATCCCGCCTTTCATAGCGAGCTTCTTCAATTCTAAAGTCTCTTTTCCCTTATTGATGCCTTCAACCAATGCATCATCGGTTACCATCAATTCATGAATACCGATACGACCCCTGTAACCCGTATTGTTACAACGAGGACAACCTTTAGCATTGCTCTTGAAAACAGTTCCGCTCCAACCGATTCCACTTTCGAGAATCTCTTTTTCGCGGCCTTCCGGTTCGTACTGAATCCGACAAGTCTTGCAAACGCGGCGCATCAAACGCTGAGCGCATACGCATAAGAGCGAAGATGAGATCATGAATGGTTCGATACTCATATCGGTCAAACGAGCGATCGTTCCCGGAGCATCGTTGGTGTGTAGCGTACTGATCAATAAATGACCGGTCAACGCAGCCTCAACTGCGATATTAGCCGTTTCGGTATCTCGAATTTCCCCTACCAATATGATGTCCGGATCTTGACGCAAATATGCCCGCAACGCGCTGGCGAACGTTAAACCGATCCGCCGATTCATTTGCATCTGATTAATGCCTTTAAGCGTGTACTCGATTGGATCTTCAGCGGTACGAATCACGATTCCAGGATTGCTGATCTCGTTCAAGGCCGAGTAAAGCGTCATCGACTTACCCGAACCGGTAGGCCCGCAGTGAAGGATCATACCATACGGATTTGTAATCACCTTTCGGTAGCGTACCAAGTTGCCTTCCGAAAATCCCAGAGCAGGCAACGGCATCGTCGACTTCTGCTTATCGAGAATACGCATCACCATACCCTCGCCATGATTTAGCGGGGCCGAAGATACTCGCAAA
>Ga0315322_10003662_pt1 | contig 11821 bp, 9 predicted proteins | sample M110021515metaG_FD_203461 | JGI IMG/M metagenome (GOLD analysis project Ga0315322, IMG submission 203461) | Ammonia-oxidizing marine archaeal communities from Monterey Bay, California, United States - M1 100m 21515 | ecosystem: Environmental > Aquatic > Marine > Intertidal zone | place: USA... | reverse complement strand
TTTTTTGTGTAGCCTCTTGAGCGGGATCTCCCCCCGACGACGAAACCGCACTTGCCTGCATTGTATAATACATAGACGCGGCCATTAAAAACGGCAACACGTTAAGAGGTATTTCTCCAAACATAAATAACGTATCTGCGGCAGAAAGGTCTTTAATCCAAAAAACAAAAGACTCCCCCCTAAACTCAATTGTATTTCTAAAAACCATAAACACAGACATTAGAATGGGCATTTGTACCAACATAGGCAGGCACCCAGCAAGGGGGTTAATTTTATTTTCTTGAAAAAGGGCCGCAATTTTTTGCTGTTGAAGGGTGGGGTTGTTTTTATACTTGGTTTTTATATCATTTAACAAAGGATTTATTTCTTGCATCTTTTTTGAAGACCGCAGCTGTTTAGCCATTAGTGGATATGTAACTGTTTTGATGAGTATTGCAAAAAGAATTACCACAACACCATAGTTTGGTATTAGGCCATACATAAAAATCATAATACTATAAACCAACCAAGAAACAGAAGATAGCCACTGCCAACCAAGTATTTTTTCCTCAATTCCGACACCAAGATTGCTAATTTCTCCATATTCAAGAGGACCAAAGAACAAGGTGGTTTCTTCAAAGTTTATATTTTGGTTTGTTATAATGTCAACAGCAATTCTACCCCCAGAAGAATACTTTGCAATTTCAACAAAACCGGTTTTTTGTGGAACAAAAAATACACCAAAATACTTTGTTCTATAGCCAGCAAAATCAGCAGGCCCAGTATATTGTTTTGAAGAGCGCTCTATTGTTTCAGATGAGGATCCAAAAAGCCCAGTAGACCCAACCCTATAAGACTCTATGTTGCCACCCTGACCCACAAGACCCTCAAGAAACATTCCATCTTGAGAGGGTTCTGTGAGGGGAAGCCCCCCAACCCAGTCTAACCTAAAATTTCCATCTAAAACGTCATTTCGTATGTTTCTCAGGTTTGTATTAACGACAATTTCATAGCTGTCATAAGAAAAGGTTAAATCTTTTTGAATAATACCACCACCAACTTGTAAAACATAGGAAAGGGTGGTTGTTGGGTTTTCTTCGCTAAGAACAACCGAGCTACCCTCACCAACAAACCAAGGTTTTGATTCGCTCCAAAAACCATCCAAAAAGACCTCTTCACCAGATTGGTTGATATAAGAAACTAGTAGGTTGTTTTTATTTTCTTCATCAATTAGATTAAGAAAGCCCTCTTCTTTTTTAAGGTGTTTTGTAACTAAAAAAGAGTCCAAAGAACCACCGTTTTTATTACTAACGCCGGCCGTAAAAAGGGGAGTTTCTATGGAAAAAATATTTTTTAAAACACCAGAAGCCTCTTCTTTTATAGAATACAGGGGTGTGGACTTGTTTTCCTCTGTTTTTATAAAAATTTCCTCAACAGGAGAAACATCTTTTGTTTTAGGGGGTTCGGGTGAAATAAAATCAAGGTATGTTGGCCAAAATAAAAGGATTGCTCCGATTAAAATAAAACCAATGAGCGTTTTTTGATCCATACTACGAAGAAACAGTTAGTTTTTTACGACCCTTTTTTCTTCTCGCGGCTAAAACCTTTTTTCCGCCCACGCTGGAGTTTCTTTCCATAAAGCCGTGCTTGTTTTTTCTTTTTCTATTGCTAGGTTGATACGTTCTTTTCATAATGTTTTGTTGCCGAAATATAGCCCAATATTCTTGTTTGTGAAACAATAAAAACTATTGCCAAAAACAGTAAAAAGAAAGAAAAGTTCTGGATATCGGTAAAAAAGAATGTTAATCTAATAGAATAGAGTTTATTTTTTTTGTTAACAACTTGTGGATAACTATGGACTATAAAAAAATTTGGAAAAAAACAAAAAAGAGCTTAAAAGAAGTTCTTCCCGAGCACGGCTATGAAGCGTGGATTGAAACCCTCTCGCCCGTTGGCGCCACAAACAATATTTTTATATTAGAAGCACCAAACCAGTTTGCGCATGACTGGATCATCAATAACTACCAAGACTTAATTGTCTCTTCTCTAAGAGAGCAAGAGCCAAAAATTGACCTAAGGGTGGCCATTGCACCACAGTCCGAACAAAACGTTGTGGCAACCAACTTGGCAAACAGCGAACCGATTAAACAAAGCAACGCTGGAAGAAGGCACAACATTAACCCCGGAAACACCTTTGAGTCTTTTGTAGAGGGACCAAACAGTATTTTTGCAAAAAATGCAGCACTGAACGTTTCCAAAAATCCGGGATCTAGCGATTTTAACCCACTTATTATTTATGGTGGAGTTGGGCTGGGAAAAACACACCTACTCCAGTCTATAGCCAACGCCCTCATCAGAGGAAAAAAACAGTTAAACGTCGTTTTGGCGTCATCAGAAAAATTTACAAACGACTTTATTGCAAGCATACAAGAAAACAAATCGATGGACTTTTCCAGGGTTTACAGAAAGGCGGACGTTTTGCTTATTGATGATATACAGTTTTTTCAAGGAAAAGAACAAACCCAGGAACAATTTTTTCACACCTTTAACGACCTCTTTACTGCCGGGAAACAGATTGTAATGACGGCAGACAGATACCCGGGCGAAATGGTTGGTCTTCAAGACAGACTTCTCTCTAGGTTTGAATCTGGTCTGCACGCCGACATACAGCCACCAGACTTTGAAACCAGGGTAGCTATTTTATCAAAAAAATCACAACAAAATGGCGTCAAAATTCCAAGCGAGTTTTTAGAAAAAATAGCATCACACGTTAGAACAAACATTAGAGACCTCGAAAGCTGCGTCACAAAAATATTTGCTCACGCAACCTTTTCTGGAGAAGAAATTAGCGAGGCGCTCGTTGAGTCTATTATTAGAGAGCGACTTGGAGACCAAGGATATGGACAAGCAACAATGCAGGACGTTGTAAGTGGCGTGTGCAGTATTTTTGCTGTAAGCCAAGAAGAAATTGTTGGCCAGTCTAGAAGAAAAAACATAGCAGAAGCAAGACAGGTTGCTGCATATTTAGCCAGAGAGGTTTTAGACATGCCGCTAAACGCAATAGGGTTACACCTTGGGGGAAGAGATCACACAACTATTATGCACGCACACAAAAAAGTTGCGGCACTCTTAAAAAAGGACGATAAATTTAAAAGACGTGTTGATATTATATATAATGAGTTAAATTTTAATTAGAATAGAATAAAAGGAAAAAAAATGGCAAAAGGAACAGTAAATAAGGTAACACTAATTGGTAGACTAGGACAAGATCCAGAAATTAGGTTTTCTGGCGATGGAAAGGCTATAGCAACCTTTAGCGTGGCTACCAACGAAAGCTGGAAAAACAAAGATGGAGAGGTTCAAGAAAGAACTGAATGGACAAGATGTACGGTCTTTGGCGCCACAGCAGAAAAATATGTTCAACCATATATTAAGAAGGGAAGCCTGGTTTATATTGAAGGCTCTTTAAAAACAGATAAGTGGCAAGACAAAGACGGAAACGAAAGATACTCAACGGGGGTTATTGCAAATAACTATGGTGGAGTTCAGATTTTGGGCGGCGGAGACACCTCAAACCAGGACAGAGCCGGCAGTATGGATCAAACACCAAAAACCTCAGAAGAAAATACAAGTCAGGTTACAGAAGACGACCTACCTTTTTAGTTTTTTCTTGTGAAAAAATCTCACCCAAGAAACAAAGCCATAAGAACGTTTTTAAATTACGTGTCAATTGTTTTTTGTTTTCTTTTGGCCAACGTGACCACAAAAGGTAAAGACAATCTACCAAAACGAGGCCCATATATTTTGGCCCCAAACCACATAGACGACATCGATCCCTTTCCTCTTGCGGGCGCAGTAAATAAGCCCATTACATTTTTAATGGCCGAAGACCAAACCCCTATTAAATGGTATAAGTCTTGGGCGCCACGGTCTTATGGGGTTTTATTGATAAATAGAAAAAACATCAGACCCTCCACCATGAAAGAGGTTAACAAGCAAATCAAAAGAAAAGAAATAATCTGTATTTTCCCCGAAGGAACCGCTATTGGAGCAAAACTTAAAGAAGCTAAAAACGGAGCATCTTTTTTTGCTGCACGCCACGAAATTCCAATAGTGCCGGTGGCTATAAGCGGAACAGAAAAAGTTTTTCCCGCACTAAAAAGACTTAAAAAAACAAACATTAACATTGTTTTTGGAAAACCCATTTTTACCAAAAAAGAAGACACAAGAAGGTTGGACGAGCTCACAAAAAAAACCATGGACGCAATTAGCAACATGTTGCCAAAAGAATACCGCTAAGCCCTTTTATTCAGACCGTTTTTTAGTGTGCTAGTTGTTTAAAAAAACAACCTTACCCACAACCTTGCGCTGCGCAATGTCTTGAATAGAAGATGCAGCGTCTTTCATGGGAACGGTTTTAGATATAAAGGGGTTAATTTTTCCCTCAGCCAAGAAAGAACCAATTGTTTTTAGGTTTTTTTCTTGAACAGACGGCTCTTCTTGTTGAAAGCGGCCAATAAAAACCCCCGAAACAGCACAACCTTTTAACAGCATTAAGTTGATAGGAAAGGATGGGATTTTCCCCGCAGCAAAACCAACCACAAGATAGGTTCCACCCCAACCAATAGACCTTAGGGCGGGCTCAGCAAAGCAATCCCCAACAGGGTCATATATAATAGAGTATCCACCTGAAACGCTTTTAGATTTTAGTTCTTTTGTAAAAGACACCTGCGCATCTTTGTCTAGTCTTTTTTCTCCATAAACAATCACATCGTCTGCGCCATACTTAACACAAACCTCAGCCTTTTCTTTTGTAGAAACAGCAGCAACAACTCGCGCCCCATAGGCTTTGGCAAGATCTACTGCAGCCAAACCAACGCCTCCCGCAGCGCCCAAAACCAGTACTTCGTCTTTTTCACTAATGTTTGCTCTTTGTAGTAGGGCGTGTAAGCTTGTTCCATAGGCCATAAAAACCCCCGCAGCAACATGGTGAGGAAAAGAACTTGGGATTGGAAAGGCAAGGGTTTCATGAACAGCTATTTTTTCTGCAAAAGCACCAAAGCCCTTAAAAAAAGCTACGTTGTCGCCAACCTTAAAAGAAGAAACCTCGCTCCCAACAGCGCTTATAACTCCCGCACCTTCGTGTCCAGGAGAAAAAGGTAGGTCTGGCTTAAACTGATACAAACCCCGAACTATTAAGCTGTCTGGGTAGTTTAGCCCGGCAGCCTTTATGTCTATGACAACCTCGTTTGGGCCCGCGACCGGATCAGAAACATCCTCCCAAACAAGCTCAGAAATGGGAGCAAACTCTTTACATAATATCGCCTTCATTTTTTCTCTCCTCTTTATATTTTTTGGAAGACCTTAAAATAATATTTAGTCCTACCATCTTTTAGTGTTTTGTAAACGTTAGTGTTTTTTACCCCGCTAAAATCCCTCATAATTCCTCTCAAATAAAACGGAGTGCCTTTTTGAATAAATTCATTTTTTGCCTCATTAATTGTTTCCTTGTCTAGCGCCCCCAAAACATTTTTTGTAATTTCATATGACTCAACACATTTCATTCCAAAGTCACTGAAGGCCCCCTCATATTTTTCTATTGCTTTTTCTGGGCAAAGGTCGGTCCAGGCAAATAGGCCACCCGGCTTTAAAACCCGCTTCACTTCAGATAAAAACCGCGGAAGAGAAGGATAACAGTGCGACGACTCAACGTTAATAATAACATCATAACTGTTGTTGTTAAATGGAAGGCTTGATGCGTCTCCCTCAACAAACTCCAGGTTGTTTTCATTGTGAATTCTGTTACACAGCGTAACAGCATTTTTAGAATAGTCAACCCCCGTTATCTTGTTGGGAGACATATATCTTGCAATATAAGAAGCGCCACCGCCACGACCAGAACCAACCTCGAGAACCGTCTTACCCTCAACCTGTAAGCCTTTCACGGCGTGATGGTATAATTGAATACAATATCTATATTTTTCATCGCCTTGATTTAGGGGGGGTTCCTGGTTTTTATCGTTGTAATCAAAGCCATAGTTCATAAAAGCCCAATCAAAAACATCATAGGTTTTTGCTAGGCGGTCATAGATTTTTTTCCACAAAAAGTGTTTGGGTTTTTTTGAGAAAAAAAAGATAAAACCAAGGATTCTATTAAGAAGTTCTCTCATAATATTATCTTACAAAAATACAGACACCAATATCAACACCAGATTTAATGTTTAAAAACCCTAAAAGAGGTAAAGACCATAGAAATTTTGTGCTCGTTACACGCCGCAACAACGTCACCGTCCCTGATTGAGCCCCCAGGTTGTATAATAGAAGAAATTCCATACCTAGACATTAGGTCAACAGAGTCCCTAAAAGGGAAAAAAGCGTCAGAAGCAATAACCGCACCGGCGGGAACAACGGTTTTTGTTAGTGCATATTTTACAGCATCAACCCTACTTGTTTGTCCTCCAGAAATACTAATTATTTTTTTATTATGCGCAACAACAATTGCATTTGATTTTACATGTTTTACTGCCCTCCAAGCAAGATCAAGAGTTAAAAGTTCGGCTTTTGTTGGAGATTTTTTGGTAACGGTTTTTACTGCGGAAATATCCATCTTTGAAAGATCTGTTTCTTGTATAACCCAACCACCAGCAATTTCTTTTCCAAAACTCTTTTTAGGTTTGTATTTGACAAGAGAAAGCACCCGCAGGTTTTTCTTTTTTGAAAAAAGAGACAAGGCCGCACTGTCAAAGCTTGGAGCAACAATAATTTCAAAAAAAATCTTACTCAGCTCTTTTGCTGTTGAAAGATCACACCTTCTGTTCATTGCAATGACCCCACCAAAAGCTGAGAGCGGGTCTACTTTCAGGGCGTTTAAAAAAGCGGCTTTGGGTGTTTTGGCAGAACCAATCCCACACGGAGAGCCATGTTTTACAATTACGCAAGACGATTCTTTAAATTCATGAAGACACAAAAGGGCTGCCTCCCCATCCAAAAAGTTATTATAAGACATTTCCTTTCCTTGAAGCTGCCTTGCTTGTGGTAAACCAAAAGAGTTGTGTTTTTCTTTTAAAACAAAGGCTTTTTGGTGCGGATTCTCCCCGTACCTTAAATGCAGCGCGGACGCCTCTAGCTCCGTTGAAATTGCACGATCATAAGAGGCGCAATGATCAAACGCCCTACCCGCCAATTTAAGTCGATCTTTTTCACCCACTCCACCAGCGCTAATTGATTTTTGTATATTTTTATAATCTTTAGGACTAATAACAACGATTACCCACTTATTGTTTTTTGCACCAGCCCGAATCATGGTTGGGCCACCAATATCAATATTTTCTATTTTTTCAGATAAACTTGAGTTTGGATTTTTTGCAACAGCCCGAAAAGGATAGAGGTTACACACAACCATATCAATCCACTGCACATTGTTTTGTCTTGCTTCTTCTCCGTCTATATCTCTTTGTCCTAAAATTCCACCCGAAATATTAGGATGCATTGACTTTACCCTTCCACCAAAAATTTCAGGAAATTTTGTTAACGAAGAAAGAGAGGTCACCTTAACCCCATTTTCTTTAAGGGTTTTTGCTGTACCGCCGGTAGCAATAAGCTTAATTTTTTGGCCCTCTAAAAAACGAGCAAACGGAACAAGCCCAGTTTTATCTGATACCGATATAAGAGCAGTTTTTGGAATAATTTTATTTACCACGCTATTCATTTTTACCCCACGATTTAATTGCCTGTATAAAGGCTTCACCTTCAAGTTTTTGCACTCTTTTTTTTAGGGTTTCAACAGTGTCGTCTCCCAAAACACAACATTTTTTTTGCACCAAAATTGGCCCCCCATCAACCTCTGCGGTTACTAGGTGAACTGTACACCCGGTTTCTTTGTCTTTATTTTTCAAAACAGACTCATGAACATTGTTGTTCATCCCGCCGGCATATTTAGGCAACAAAGAGGGGTGAACGTTTAATATTTTTTTATTCCACTTTGAAATAAACGACCTTGAAAGTATTCTCATAAAGCCAACCAACAAAACCAAATCTACCTCTTTTTCAAGCAACTTTTTACTGATTTGTTCGTCAAAACACTCTCTGCTCTTTTTTTTATGATCAATAAACGAAAAATCAACACCATATTTTTTTGCTTTATCAGCTATAAGAGCATCCTTGTTGTTTGTAATAATAATTTCGATGGACGCAGAAAGTTCGCCAGAAAGAATTGCTTCTGCAATCGGAACCACATCGGTTCCCCTTGTAGAGCCCAATATAGCCAACCTAATCAACCCAAAACCTTTTTCATGTGCTTTTTTCGACGACCGATAAGATCTCTTGTTCCTATATCTTTTCTATGAAAAAGATTGCCACCAATAGCATTAACTCCTTTTTCAGCAAGGCGTTCTGCAACAGCAATGTCGGGGGCCACACCAACAAAAGCCGCCGTTCTTGATCCGGTTGCGGTTATTACACCATTTTTCTCTTGCACAGCAGCCAAGTACAATCCATCAAGTTTTGGGTTACAGACAACCTCAAAACCCTTACTGGGGTTGTTTGGATATCCGACAGGAACAACATATTTGCAAACGGTTGCCTTGTTTGCAAAAACAATTTTTAAATCTGCGAGAGAGCCAGTGACAATGGCGTTACAAATATCCATAAAGTCGGTTTCTAAAACACTTAAAACATTCATTGCCTCAGGGTCTCCAAACCTTGCATTGTACTCGACAACCTTAACCCCGTCTCCCGTCAACATAAAGCCACCATATAAAATTCCACGAAATTTTTCACCAGTTTTTTTGTAGAGCTCTATTGCAACACGCTCATTAGTTTTTTGGGCGGCCACAATATTTTCTTTAGATAAAAAGGGAAGAGAGTGATCAGCAAAAGAATATGTTCCCATTCCACCCGTGTTTGGCCCGACGTCGCCGTCAAAAGCCCTTTTATGGTCTTGAACTACGGGCATATGTGCGCAGTAAGTCCCATCACAAAAACTCATCAAAGAAAACTCTTCGCCTAAAAATTTTTCTTCTATTAAAAATGTACCACCACCATCTACTATAGATTTTGCATAAGAAAGAGACTCTTCAACTGAGTGTAGGTGCTCTCCAGAAATTTTAACGCCCTTTCCACCCATTAGACCGTCGTATTTAATTACATAATGCCCATTTAAGTGTTTCAGAAAACCCCTTACTCCGCGCAAAGAAGAAAACTCCATTCTTTCTGGATTTTTCCCCGCATCACACAGATCTATAATATTCCTTGCAAAAGCCTTGCTAGTTTCTATTCTGGCCACATTTTTTCTTGGGCCAACGCAAAGAATACCTTCTTTTTCTAGCGCATCAACAAGCCCAATCTCTAGAGGGCCCTCTGGGCCAATGATAGCAAGATCAACTGATAGTTTTTTTGCTACCCCCACCACCGCCTCTGTCTCGTTTAATGGTTGTTCAAAATAAGAAGTCGTTAGATTTTTTATTTGTGGGTTGGTGCTTGGCGCAACACAAAACAAAGACAGAAAAGAACCGCTTTTTTTGATCTGCTTGGCAATAGCGACCTCTCTTGCTCCCGAGCCAACTAACAGAACATTACTCATTCTTTTTTAGAGGAGTCTAACCTGTTTTCTTCAAGCTGTTTTAAAAATTCTTTTGTTACGTTTCCAGTACAGTATTTCCCAGTAAAAACAGAATCCTCAAAATTTTTAATTTTAGGATTACCGATTTGAGCAGAGAGTTTTAACGCCTCAAGCTCTTGATAAATTAAGGTGTCGGCGCCTATAAATTTTTCTATTTCTTTTACAGTTTTTCCGCTGGCTACAAGCTCGCTTGTTGCTGGCATATCAATTCCGTATACGTTTTGATACCTAACAGGAGGGGCCGCAGAAGCAAAAAATACTTTATTTGCACCATTTTTTCTAACCATTTCAATAATTTTTTTAGACGTGTTTCCCCTTACAATAGAGTCGTCCACAAGCAAGACGTTTTTATTTTTGAATTCAATTTCAATAGGACTCAGCTTATGCGCAACAGACCTTTTTCTAATGCTTTGCCCCGGCATTATAAATGTTCTACCGATATATCTGTTTTTGATAAAACCTTCGCGGTATTTTGCTCCAAGCTTATAGGCAACCTGCATTGCCGAAGTTCTGCTTGTATCTGGTACAGGAATAACAACATCTATATCAAGGTGGCCATATTCTTTTAATATTTTTTCACCTAAAAAATCTCCCATTCTTAAGCGAGCCTTATGAACAGATATAGAGTCGATAGTAGAGTCTGGACGAGAAAAATAAACAAATTCAAAAAGACAAGGAGTGTGGTTTTCTTTTTTAGAACACTGTTTTTTTGATAGCTCCCCATTTTCTGAAATAATAATTGCTTCTCCGGGATTAACATCTCGGACAAAAGAATAACCCAGCGCAGCAAGGGCAGAGCTTTCCGACGCAACCATATAAGAGCCCTTGTTTTTGCCCAAAACAAGAGGACGAATTCCGTTTGGATCTCTAAAGGCCACAATACCAACCCCAGCAACGAGCATTACCACCGCATACCCACCCTCACACCGTTGGTATACATTTTTTAAAGCAGTAAACACGTGGTTGTTTTTTAAAACCCTAAAGTTTGTTTTATAGAGCTCGTATGCAAAAAGGTTTAATAAAACCTCAGAGTCTGACTGTGTATTAAACTGACAAAAATGTGTTTTTAAGAGCGATGTTCTTGTTTGTTCGCTGTTGGTTAAAGTTCCGTTGTGTGCAAGTGAAATATTAACAGGATTTGCTGAGTAAAATGGTTGAGCTTCGCTTGCATCCGAACGCCCCGCCGTAGGATATCTTACATGGCCCACGCCAATATTGCCTTCCAAGCTTAAAGACTCGCTGGTTTTAAAAACCTCAGTTACAACCCCAAGCTCTTTGTGTAAAGACATTTTCGATTTATCCCAAGTAGCAATCCCGGCAGCATCTTGTCCTCTGTGCTGTACCTGTATTAAGGCGTCGTATATCTCCCCAGATACGTTTTTATTTTTATGATATATTCCAACTATTCCGCACATAACTAATACTTCTTTAAAATCTTCCTTATTTCACCAACATAGGTTGCTGGTGTAAGGTTTAATAGTGTGGCTTTGTCTTGTTTTGAAACCCTTAATTGATTAACCAAATCTAAATAGGTTTCTTGATTTAAGGGAATGCCCCTGGTTAGTTTTTTAATTTTATCATAGGCGTTTTTATCTCCAGATTTTCGCAAAATTGTTTGTATTGCTTCCGCCAAAACACTCCACTGGCTTTCTAGTTCGTTCGAAAGCTGTGTTTCGTTCGGATGAATTCTGCCAAGCCCGGTAACAATATTTTTATAAGCTAGAAGAGAGTGGCCAAAGGCAACCCCAACATTTCTAAAAAGCGTACTTCCGCTCAAATCTCTTTGCATTCTAGATCGAGACAGTCTTGATGCTAAAAACACAAAGCTGGCATTAGAAAGCTCCAGATTTCCCTCTGCGTTTTCAAAAGATATCGGATTAATTTTGTGGGGCATAGTACTCGACCCAACCTCACCCGGTTTGTTTGTTTGTATAAAAATATTTCTACTAATATACAACCAAATATCAACACACAGATCAGTCAGGATGTTATTAGTTCTCACAAAAGCGTGCAACAGCTCAGCAATCGAATCGTTTGGTTCAATTTGTGTGGTGATTGGGTTGTTTTTTAAGCCCAACTCTCTAATAAATTTAGCCGAAAAGGCGGACCAAGACTCTTTTGGAAAAGCAATGTTGTGAGCAGCAAAAGTACCTGTTGCACCAGAAAACTTAGCCAATAAAACATGGTTTTTTATATATACAACCTGTCTTTGTAGTCTGCTGT
>Ga0315322_10003657_pt1 | contig 11826 bp, 7 predicted proteins | sample M110021515metaG_FD_203461 | JGI IMG/M metagenome (GOLD analysis project Ga0315322, IMG submission 203461) | Ammonia-oxidizing marine archaeal communities from Monterey Bay, California, United States - M1 100m 21515 | ecosystem: Environmental > Aquatic > Marine > Intertidal zone | place: USA... | reverse complement strand
TCATATGAATCAACAGCAACATTATTTTGATATCCATTACTGTTATAACCATATTGTGTGCCTTGATAATAATATGGAACATAAGTAATATGTCCAGTACCTTCACCTACATTAGCCCACTCATTGGCATCTGTAGTAGCATCAGTACAAACAAACATCTCACCCGTAGTAGTATTTAAATATATAGCACCTACGCCATCAGCAGGATTTGTATCATTTGCTGGATCACTAGCACCCGTCATTGCTTCACTTCCAGCAACAATACCAGTTAATGTACTACCATCCATTGCGGGCATTGCACCAGTTAATTTTGCAGCTGACATACTTAGAATGTTATCATTTGATACTTGAGTTACGCTCATCTCTTATTTCCCTTTATATGTGTTTGATGGTTTGATTACGATTGGGCTGATCCACCACCAGTAGTGTTTCCAGCCAACATATTACCGACAATTGCTGTTGTAGCCTCATTTGCAAAATCAAATCGATCAATCCTATTAGTAAAATTACTCCCATCATGTCCTGCTGCATGATAACCCCTAGTACTTGAGGAAGATGATGAACCCTTCATTCTTGCTTGTGTTATGCTACCAGCAACCGTACTAATAACTGCATCAGAAGCAAAAGCATATTTCTGAATATTAGTAGTTGAATTAGACCACGGTGCAGTCAACATACCACCTGTTGTATAACCATGTGTATCAGAAGATTCACCTGTTGTATATCCCGTAACCGTAGTTAAATCACCAACATGAAACATAGTTCCATCAGAAGCAAAGGCAAATCTATCTATAACAGCATTAAATGGGCCACCGTGTTGTCCTCCAGCACTATAACCATAAGTTAGTGATGCTGAACCAGCATTATGATAGTTTGGAAGAGTTAGCTCAGCGCCCGCTGTGATAGCTGTACCTTCTGATACATAAGAAAATTTCTGTATATCATTTATAACTGAAACAGCACCATGTCCACCCACCGTATAAGCATGAGATGTATTTCCAACAGAACAAGCACCACCAGAAACTCCTGTTTCCAAATTTCCAACATTACTAGCTACAGCTGCAGGATTAACAAATGCAAATTTTTGAATAAGGGTTGTTTGAGATCCATCATGTCCACCACTTTTATACCCATGTGTTGCTGATGAATTTCCTGCTCCCTGATTACTAGTACTTGATAAATCTGCTCTATCAACAGCATTGCCATCTGATACATAACTATAACTTTGAATTACATTAGTAGTTTGTGCTGAACCCATCATCCATCCACTTACAGTACCACCACCAAGTCCACCAAAAGCCCAAGGTAGAGGAGGAGTATAAGTAATATGTCCAGTACCGCTACCCATATTAGTCCAAGTGTTTTGATCCGTAGTCGCATCAGTACAAGAAAACATCTGGCCAGTAACAGTATTAATCCAGATAGCACCTACACCATCAGCAGGATTTGTATCAACTGCTGGGTTAAACCCATACTTCAATAAAGAAGTACCAACATTTATGTTCGTCAATGCACTACCATCCATTGCACCAATAGCACCAATACATTTTGATGTATCAATACCACTATCTATATTATCGTCTGTGATTTGAGTTACACTCATTTCTTATTCCTTTTTAAAGTATTCTTTTTAGGTATTTATATTATTTGTTTTCTATGATGTAATAAAAACTCTGGCATTTCTTGGCCCACCACTACTCGGTGAAGTTACCTCTATTTCATTATTAGATAATATATCAATGATATAATCTTGTGTTTTATCTCTTTGTACAACACCAAAAGCATCATAAAGAAGTGTAAGTTTATCAACCTTCGGTGTTATTGAATTATTAGTAGTCTTAATAGTTATTGCTGCTACAAACCTATCACCTAATGCTGGCCAGGTAAAAGAAGTACCTTCAGCAGTACTAGCAGTATTAAGACTATCAAGATTCATATTATTCTCTGCAAAGTTTTCTTTCAATGCTAAATTGATAGCAACAATTGCAGAATTTTTCTCTACTCCCAATGGTATAAAAATATTATCTGCACTAGCTCTTACCCAATTCTCACCAGTACTAGTAGTACTATTATTGAAAAACCAATCACCTTCTGTACCACCATGTAAAGAGCTTAAAGAAGTAGCAATATTTCTTCTAGGTTGTAACCCTTGTGAAATGAAAAATGTACCACCAATAATTTCATTAGTTGTTGGGTCTATTGTTGGGTTATCAGAAAAGGAAAAAAATGCACTATCAAGAATATTTTCTCCAACTCCAGTTATTGAAAGTAAATTAGTAAAATTAGTTGTGTTAAGTGAATCAGAACCAGATATAGTTGTAACAAATTCATCACTAACAAATCCTAATGGTGAAAAACTTCTTACCTTAGCATAAAATTCAAAATTGTTATGTTGGTGTGTAGAAACTAATCTGCTGTTAGATAATGCAACAACTCCTGATGCAGCTGCAGGCCCGAGTACATCATAACTTAAAGAAGGAGATGTTTTTACTACTGTAGTTGAATTAATTTTAAATGTACCATAAATTACTTGTGCAGCTGTCTGTTGGCCAGGTATACCATTACTATAATCACTATACTGATAATAACCTTCTTGAGTCGTTGTATTATAAACAGTACCAGACATTGCACCTGCTGGAAGACTAGTTATATTTTGTGCAGGCCCACCTTTAATAGAAATATCTGTATCTGCACCACTAAAATAATCACCAAAAAATAATGGACGGGTTGTGGTTTGACTAGAAGTATCTCCACCAGCATCTGGAGCCAAAGACACAACACAAGATTCTACACCAAGTACTGAATCCTTCCAAAAATAAACTGCTTTATCATTATTGACAGGGGATATCCAATGTTCATAATCACCAGTACTTATTCTATTTCCACCACCAACATTAGGTACTGGAACATTAGCACTATCCCTAAAACAACCTAGTAGTGGAGATAAGAGAGGTAATAATGAATAAGTACCAGATGGCCCATCTGTATTACTATCAAATCCATCTATAACACCATGTATTGCATAAGGACTACCATCATCTCTATAATAAATATAACAGAAATCTCTTCTGGTTTCAGAATGTTTGAAGAAATGTAATAATGGTTTGTTTACTTGTCCTGCAGCGGTAGGAAGATATAATGTAGGGTCAAGTGAACCTAACAATATATGTTCAGCACCAAACTGTAAATTACCTACAGAATCCATGTAACCAGTTTTACCGTATGTAGAATACACTCCACTTCCATCCAACAAAGTAAATTTCTGTTGCCATGTTACATAAAAATGCTTACTAGACATAGAATATATTTTAGCATTTTTAGTAATAGTGCCTGAAGCAGATACAAGAATAGAAGCTGTTGTCTCTGAACCTATTGTCATAGATTGATTAGTTCCTGCTGGAGCAGTTGAAGGTGTATCTATTCGTGCTATAACTGCTTTCAATTCTCCACCGTCTGAACTATTAGGATCTCCTTCTTCACTACCAACAATAACAACACTACCACCTGGCCCATCACCACCTTCTGATAAATAACAAATATCAACATCACTAATTAGTTGGCGTCGGTATATTGGAAACTGTGCTGATTCTCTAGTTGGTTCAAATATAGACTCTTGATTGTTGGGGTTTTGTGAAGTGTCTGGATTATTCTGTATGATTCTTATAGCATATTCGTGACTTTCAGATGGATTAAAACAATCCCCACCAGTTCGACTAAGAACTCTGACAGCTCTTTGATCGTCCAGAGGAATCATTTTGAAAAGTCCACGTGCGTCTGTTCTTCCGATACGAACATTCTCTGCCCAACCACCTATGTCTACACCAAGTCCAACAAAATCAATAATAGATTCGTTTGGAGAAGAAGATAATACGAAATTACCATCAACAAACTCACCTGCTTCAAGCTTGAATGAGCCAGGTGCTAGTCTGTCTGTATTTGGAAAACTTTCATCTATATCACATATTGCAACTAATCCATCAGTACTTTTAATTCTAGCTACACCAGTACCAGATAAATTAGTAATTTTATATCCAACTGCATCTGTATAAGCACCATCAATAAAATCAGGAATATTATCAAATGTAAACTCTATATCAGTACCACTTGTAGCAGCTGGAGTAATACCCATAAGAGTATCACTATAATCCTGTAAAGTAAATCCCTGATCGTTAGTAACAATATCCCAATCATTAATATTTGAAATATTTTGTTGTTCTACAGAACCAATAATTTCTTCATAAACTTTAACTATTATTTTCCCTATTGCCTGAGCATCTTTAATGAGTGTTATTGATTTCGTAGTATCATCAGGCCAATTAGTTTGATTAAGAAATCCAAGCTCTCCATTACTCAATGAATCAAATGGTATAATACCAGTTAGCTTACTAGCATCCAAATCTATTAATTTAGCATTGGAAATACTATTATCAGCAATATCCTCAGCACTAATAGTGAGGTCTTCTATATCTGAACTTTTTATTCTTGTTCTAGCCATGTCGATTCCGTGTTAAAATATTTTTATTTAAAATGATACTGGTACTTGACAAGCTCCTGGGCCTTCGAAAGCCAATGTAAAAGCAGGAAGATCGGTTGCTACCACATTCGATGCATAAGAAAATGTTTGTTTTTTTGATGTATTGGAGCCATTTGCAGTACCACACAATGTTATACCAGAAATATTAGTTGAAGCTCCATTATGTGAATTTACAGCTGTATTTAAATCTCCATGTGATGTAAGAGATGCTGAACTTGATAATAAATGTGTATCAATTCTAGTAAAATTTACTCCCCCTCCAGCAGTACCACCACAAATATAAGCATTTGTATTATTACCCAAAGCAACATGAGATCCAGAAGATTCATTCAAATTTTGAATATCTATTCTTGTCTGATCGTTTGCAAATACAAACTCGATACAAGATCCAATAACGCCAGGGTCATTAGCTCCACCATATAAATAACCACGAGTCGTTGTTGAATGACAACCAATATTACTTTTTGTTGTATCTAAATTAAAAACAGCAGACGATGAAGTACTAGACTCAGCAAATTGAAATTTAATACAAGAAGATAATTGTCCAACAACATTTAATCCTCTACCACCATGAATGTAACCATCTGTAGGAGAATTTGTTCCTATTCGAGCTGCTGACCTATGTCTATCTGTATTTCCGATTGAAACAGCATTACCAGTACTAGCAAATGAAAATCGTGTAATATCAGTTCTAAATGGTGTACTACCACCAGTACTATAATAACCATCAGTAGTAGAGGAATTTGCCGTACCACCATCAATACCTCCCCCACCAAGAGTTCCATTAAAAGATAATCCATGTACTGATTGAGAATCACTAGCAAATGCATAATTTATTATATCAGGATTAGTTATTCCTCCTGCTGATCCTCCTACAAGAAATGCGTCCTGTGGGCCTGAAGATGGGGGATTTGTATTTCCTCCGTTGTCATCATTGAGTGCATCAATCCCTTCTGTTATTTCCCATACAACCAAACTAGAGTTAAGACTTCCACCACCTATATTACTTACATTACCACGATTAATAAATACTCCTTGTCCGCTTTGTGGAGCAACGCGTACACTAAAAGTTATTGGTGAAGTTGTTCCTGCAATCTTTCTAAATTGCATTGATAAATCTTGCATATCTCCACCAGATTGTGCAAGTGTTGTAGCCATTTCAAGAGCATCAGTTGTATCATCTTGAAATAACATAATTGCATATCTATGTCCATCCAATGCAGGCCCAAGATGAACCAAAGATTGTATAAGAAGAATACTATCAGCTGCAGTAGGAGTAATAGTCGCAGACAAAACTTCTATTCCCTCTGTGATTTGAGGAATAGTAGCTCTTCTCATATCAAAAGAACCAACATCTTGATTTACAGTTTGAGTGTTATTTAAAGTTTGTACAGCTTGCCTAACCCGTCCACCAGTAACAGTATTAGTATCACTACCTGATGTATCAATAGTAAAAGCTAAATCCTCTTCCTTTACTGTACTATTTGGAAGTCCACCAACTGCGAGTCCTTCAATAGTACCATCTCCTTTTAATGTTATAGCCATTTTTTATTCCTTATACTATGTTGGGTATTTGTATACCTGTACCACTAATTGAAGTAATACCTAAATCACCTATAATTGTTGCTTTTGTGTTAGATTCAAATGCATATGTAGTTATTTCAGATAAGGCGGGCCCGTTGGCAGTACCGTCTACATCTGTTTGCGTGCCATCAGTACCACCTACAGAAAATCCATGTGTATTATTTTGTGCTCCTGACGCAGATTGCACGGCTTTTTCTACATCTCCATGATTCTGTTGAGAATTAGAAGATGCATAAGCAACACGCTCTATTGTTGTTCTGAGATTAATGGCATTAACCGTTCCATTATTATTTAATATAAATTCATTACCACCATATATATATGCATGAGTAGTACTACTAGAACCAGAAGCACCTCTCCTACTTTCAGCTAAAGTAGCATGATCAAATTCTTGGGAATCACTAGCAAAAGAAAATCGATCAACATTGTCAAGGCTACTAACCTGTCCTATTTGTTGTTTATTCCCACCCATCCATAAAGCAAAGGTACTGTTTGCATTACCTGTAATATCAGTTGTAGCTTGTGTCAAAGAAGCAACATTAGAAATAACAGTACCAGTTGAAAATTGTATTTTTCTTGTCGCAGTAATAGTAAAACCACCTGTGCTATCTCTACCACCTCTTACATATCCATTACCACCAGATACATCAGAAACACCACTACCAGAAGAATTATTTGAAAAAAATGCACCACCAGAATCTCCAACATGAGTAAATGTAACTGGATTTGCTGAATCTGTAGCAGACGCAAATGAAAACTTTTGTGTAATATCCTGAATTCCTATACTTCCTCCCAAATGACAACCTAGAAAAAACCCTTCTGTCGAGGAAGCAACTGCAGCTGTTCCATCAACACCAGTATTAAGAGGGCTTATTCCACCCCATGAAGTAGGTGTACCAACAACTTGATGACTATCTGAAGATAGGGAAAAATAAATTAAATTACCTGTTTGTGGAACTCCACCATTGATACCACCTTGAATCCATGCTTCACCTACACTTGAATTAATATTATCAGTAGTACAATTAGCTATATTAACCCAAACATTAGCATCAGTAGTAGCATCAGTACAAGCAAACAAACAGCCACTAGTAGTATTTAGCCACAATGTTCCAACGCCCCTAGAAGGATTTGTATCAATTGCAGGGTCATTAGCATCTCTTGTTATTACTCCAGTATCAAATCCAACAGCTGTAGCACCTGTACCTAGAGCTATAATGTCGCCAGATTCTCCAAAAGTTACTGTAGTGCCTGTGCTTGGCGTTATTTTATTTGTTGAAAGTTCACTCACTATTTATTCCTTTTAAAATGCTGGTGATTGACAGGGAGCAGAACCATTTGCAGCAAGTGATAATGGTGCAACTAAAGATGCTCCTGAATCTGACGCATATGCAAATATTTGTTTTGTTACTGTGTCTGCACCATTTCCACCATTACCACCAACAATAACCCCATGTGTAGCAGTCGATGCTGTGGTTACTTGGTTTTGTACACTTACTAAATCTCCATGTGATGATTTTGTATTACTAGTTGATAATGAAATTCTTTCTATATTTAATATTAAGTTCGTACCACCACTACCACCACCAACAATAAATGCATCAGTTAAATTTCCTGTAACATTATGTGCAGAACGTCCAATGGTCATAGTACCGAAATTTGTCTTTGTGGTATCACTTGCAAATGAGAACTCAAAATAAGCATCACCAACTACACCACTAATAGTACCACCAAAAACATATCCATTAGTATTCGTTGAATGTCCTTCAGCTGTAAAAGTTTGGGCATCAAGAGTAAAGACCTGAGTTGTAGTAACATCACTATTAGCAAAAGTAAATTTTTCACTACTTGTTACAGCACCAACTATTTCAAATCCACGCCCACCATGTAGATAACCATGTGTTGACGAATTAGTATTAGCTGTATCGAATAAATTTCTACTTATATTTCCATGTGTAGGTGTACTTATATTTCCACTAGCAAAAGCAAATTTTTCAATTCTAGTAGGAAACTGGGTTGCCTTATCACTAATATTCTCACTAGTTCCACCATGTACAAATCCTTCTGTGGTTGAACTGTTACTTCCTTGTAGAACCATTGCTCTATCAATACTACCAATAATTGATTCAACTGAAGAAGAAAAAGAAAATTCTGATATAGTATCACTTCTAACAGTAGCCCTATCACCAGCAACTAAATATGCTTCACCCGTTGTTACTGGTATATTATCAGCACCACAATTAGCAGTATTGATCCATTCATTAGCATCAGTAGTAGCATCAGTACAAGAAAATAAACAGCCAGTAGTAGTATTAAGCCACAGCATTCCGACGCCACTAGGAGGATTTGTATCAGTTGCTGGATTAGCTGGATCTTTTATTACATCAAGATTACCAAAACCAGTTGACGTAGCACCAACACCCAATGCAAATATATCACCAGAATTACCAAGAGTTACAGTATTTCCTTTTAAATTTGCTGGAGTTACTTTATTTGTTAAAATTTCACTCATTCCTAAACCTGTGCTCCCGAACAATAATTTCTTGGTAGTTGTAAAACGCCTACATCTGTTGTGTTTCCACCAGATGCATAAGAAAATTTATCTATATAATCCAATGCAATTGTAGAAATAGAACCAGAAATATAACCATGTGTTACTGAAGATGTACCCGTTTGTCCATGGCCGGCTTCCCCAACATCACCAGCACCATGAAGTATGTCGCCATGTTGTATTACAATATTATCAGAAGAAAATGAATGTTTTGTTATATTAGTCCTAAATATCGTTTCATCAAAGCCACCACAAATATAACCATCAGTTGATGAAGATACCCCAGCAATAGCAGTTCTAACTATTAAATCATTTCCTGCTTCTACCGCATCTCCATCAGAAGAAAAACTAAATTTCTCTCTGGTATTTCTATATACTGTAGGAGGATTTGTAATACCACCAGTAGTATAACCGTGTGTAGATGAATTAGTACCAGCTGTAGCGTGCCTAGACTGAAACATATTTCCTATATTTGAAACATTACTTTCTGAGGAAAATAGAAATTTGTTAATTGTAGGTTGAGACTGAGTAAAAAAACCACCAGAAACATAACCATGTGTTTTTGAAGATTGTCCTGACGGAAATGATCTCGCAATTAATAAATCTGATGTCAATGCAGAATCATTATCAGAAGTAAAACTATGTTTCTCAATTGCAGTAGTACTAGTAGTTGTTTCGCTGCTAGTACTACCACCAGAATAATAACCATCTGTAGATGATGATTGTCCTGAGGCATGGCTTTTGGGTTGTGATAAATCGCCTACGTCTGTCGCATCGCCATCAGAAGTAAAACTATGTTTCTCAATTATATCTGAGGTCGCTCCGCCCACTTCAGAGCCACCCATTGTATAACCAGCTATCCTACCATTACCATGAAAAGATCCAATATTTGCATCAGTACAATTAGCAGTATTAATCCAAACATTAGCATCAGTAGTAGCATCAGTACAAGAAAACAAACATCCGTTTGTAGTATTGAGCCAGAGAGCTCCAACACCATCAGCAGGATTTGTATCAACTGCTGGATCATTAGGATCTTCTGTTACTGTTGCATCACCAAATCCAACAGCAGTAGCACCAGTAGCCAGATAAATAGTATCTCCACTATTACCAAATACTACTGTATTTGATGTTACTGGTTTTATTTTGTTTATTGAAAGTTCACTCATTATTATTCCTTACAGAATTGTCCATGTCGAGCCTTGTGTAACCGTAACACTAAATCCTTCATCAACAGTTATGGGGCCCGCAGTCATTCCATTTTCTGTTCCAGCGAATACTATATTTTCTGAAATGTTTTTTGCGTTTGTTCGTATTATATGATCTGTACCTAATGATGGGCCTCCTGCTCCGCCCGGGCCCCAAAATGGAGCTGTTTCATTTGTATTCATTGTTAAAACTTGAGCAGCTGTTCCTTTAGGCAATCTTGTATACGCTGTTCCATTATGATACAAAATATCACCTTCTGTATCACCACCAACACCAATCTGTCCGATAGGTACGGGAACGCCAAGATGCAACACTCTGATAGTTGCACCACTATCAGGAGGAGAATTAGTAAAATCAATACTTGTAGGTGTAGGTAATGCATAAGAAGCTGTTGGTTGAGTTACACCATCAATCGAAACTATTATTGATTCTTCTTGAATTACAGGTTCGGATAGAGTGAAAGTAGTAGTTGTACTATCACCTATTAATATATCTTCAACAAAAGTACCTGTTTCAAACCCACCATCAGGAGGATCAACAAATTCTAATCCACCAGATACATTTCTTGATAGTAATTGTCCGTCTGTTCCATCTACAACATTTAATTCAGTAATACTAACTGTATTTGGATTAATTTGTGCATTAGAAGTAGTACCACTTAAATCTCCACCCAATGTTGGGTCAGTAATAACATCACCAAAGAAAAGTTGTCCTGCTCCATCAGTAAGTAGAGCTTGTCCATTAGTACCTTCATCAACATCAAGCTCTATTACTGTAACAGAATTTGGATTTAATTGTGCATTACCAACAGTACCAGAAAAATCACCACCAATAATAGAATTAGATATATCTGGTGAATTACTAAATAAAAGTTCACCATTTATATCTATAGATAAAACTTCTCCTGTCACGGGAATAGTGTTGATATCTAATTGAGGTACACCGACTTGGCCAATGACATTTGACATATCCTCTTTTGCAAGAGGATGACCGCCAGGTATAGTTTCATCATGGACAACAATAGTATTCTTATTTAAGTCAGCAGTTATCTCTCCCTGCTTCCCTATAAAGATGCTGTGATCAGCAGTCGTTCCTCTTCTAATTTGTACTAATTTAGCTGGCATAATTTTTTAACCTTGTTTTTTTATTATTTATACTCGAAATTAAAATCCGTGTGCTGATGAACTAGTTCTTGCAATTGTTAAATCACCTTGCTGTGAAGCTTCGTTACCAGATAGAATAGAAAACTTATTAGAAGCAGCAATAGGTAAGCCAGCAGTTGTAACTCCTCCATGAGACCAGCCTTCACCAGCAGTAAAATAACTTCCAGTTTTACTAGCTCCTCCAAATATTTCTTCAGGAGGATTACCTAAAGTATTTACTGAATTACTATCACTAGCAAAGGTAAGTTCAAATAATATTGCCCCTAACGTCCCACCGCCAGTTCTAATCCATCCCTGAAATTCTGAACTCAAACAAGTTCCACTTCCCATATTCGGATTAAGAGATGCCACCAATGCTGAGCTACCATCACTTGCAAATGCAAACTTTTCAAAATTTGGATCATTTTGAGGAGCAAATCCAACAGCATTACTACCCCCACCCCAATAACCATGAGTACCTGATTGTACTCCAAAGAAAGCAGATCTTCCTTTTGTCATATTATGAGGGGTACTTTGAGATGTTTCATTTGCAAATGAAAACTTCCTAACACTCCCACTAGTATCTTGAAAACCACCACCTACATATCCATCAGTAGAAGATGAAACTCCAGCAATACTTCTTTCTGTTTTCGATAGACTTGTAAGTTCAAAACTAAGTGCATCAGAAGAAAATGTAACTTTAGTTAATTGACTTGAGTTTTTTAATGTACCACCATCACCTTGATTGTTATCATTAATATCTCTGATAATGCCACAACATTGATAAGCAGCCGAAGAAGAAGTAC
>Ga0315322_10003654_pt1 | contig 11828 bp, 10 predicted proteins | sample M110021515metaG_FD_203461 | JGI IMG/M metagenome (GOLD analysis project Ga0315322, IMG submission 203461) | Ammonia-oxidizing marine archaeal communities from Monterey Bay, California, United States - M1 100m 21515 | ecosystem: Environmental > Aquatic > Marine > Intertidal zone | place: USA... | reverse complement strand
CTTGGACTGAATAAAAAAGTGGTTTAATCCCAATATGATCTCGCGCAATAAAAACTTGCTCCTTATTTTGATCTAAAATTACAAAAGCAAACATCCCTTGAAATCGCTTAGGACAATCAGTCCCCCACTCTTCATACGCATGAATAATAACTTCCGTATCCGATTTCGTCTTGAATATATGTCCCAGTTTTTCAAGTTCGAGTCTGAGATCTTGAAAATTATATAGTTCCCCGTTGTAAGAAATCCAAATAGAACCATCTTCATTACACAATGGCTGAGCTCCTCCTTCTACATCTATGAATGAAAGTCGTCTATGCGCAATTCCAAATTGCTTATACAGGTGCAATCCGTGGCCATCAGGTCCACGATGAATAACTCTAGAAGACATCGCAGTAATAACTTCTTTTTGTGCGTCTTTATTTTTATTTATGAGGCCTACTATTCCGCACATTTTTTATGTTTTTCAATTGTTTCCTTATAAAAAGAAACCAATTGATTAATTAATCTTTCTGGTCTTAACTGCTGAATTCTTTCAATAGCGAGCCTTGACATTTCTAACTTTGCTTGCTCACTGATATTAATTGATTTCTCTAAGCTTTTTAGCAATTCTTTGGAATCTCCAGGCTTGCATAAGAATCCACTAACTTCATCTTCTATTAATTGCTCAAATCCATTATTATAAGTTCCAATAACACACTTACCCAATGCCATTGCTTCGATGCATGCATTCGGAAAATTATCAACTAACGAGGGCAAAGTAATGGTTTCAGCATTTCTAATGAATGGCTTTAATTGGGCCTGATTTAAATTACCTGTAAAATGAACTCGATCAACACAATTACCAGCTGAATTTTTAATAAGCTCCACTACACAGACACCATCTCTTCTTGGAATCGACTTCCCTACAAAAACATAATGTAAATCATCATTATTAGTTAAAAATTCTTCTAGCACATTAGCAATTATATCTATTCCCTTTAATTGAACAAGAGATCCGAAAAACAAAACGTAACGATTGATATTTAATTCTTCATAAACGGTATAATCTTCATCAATTATTTCCTCTTGATAGGGTGTTTCAATAACCCTTACTGAAACTCCTGTTTGATCTTCGGTTATACCTGCAATCGCATTACTAGGGCCAAATACCGCATCAGCAATCTTAATTGACTCGAATTCGATCCGTTCTTGCTGTTCCATCTGTTCTTTGGACTCTCCGTATCCTCCATTCATAAAACACATTCGTGTATTACTGGATAATCTTATAACTGACGGAACATTTGGCAAACGAAATTTGCCAATACCACCTAAATGTGCATATTGCACTAAGTCTACATTTAATTGTTTCAAATATAGATTAACCTGTTTAGACCTTTGTTCAAAAATCTCATAAGTTGTTGGTCTCTTCGGCGGAATTACTAGCCATTTTCTTGACGAATTAGTAATCTTAAATTCGACAAAATGAAGATCAATATTATCAAATATAGTTTGCTCAGTTCTATTTTCTGGAACGACAACAATCGGTTCATGACCAAGCTTTTTTAAGTATAACGCAAGCCGATACGTATAGTTTGCTAACCCACCATCTTTATTATGGACAAATTCTGATGAAACTATTGCTATTCTCATATTGATAACTCGACAAAGCAAAGGTATTCATTTGATTCAATTCCGCCTTCCTTTAAGATGACTAAGTATCTATTATTCAACACTTTTATTTTAGATAAATAGCAGGTTAAATAACGCAATCATCTATCTGCTTGTTTATCATGTAATCTTCCAAATCTAAATTTTAAACTATGGAACTTTTGTTTCAAAATAGAATACTTCTGATCACTTTGGATCTGATTCTCTTTCATGAATTTAATTACGGTAATAATCTTTAAAACATCCTCTCCCCAGTCTTCATTATCATCCTTCCATTTCAACCAAAACTTTTTTAACCTCTTAAGATCAAAAATATTCAGCTTTTTAACTTCATTAGAAAAAAATATTTCTTCCATCTTTTCAAAATGATTTTCTCGAAACCATTTTCTTAGTTGATGATATTCCTTAGTTAAACCTTTATTTTCACAAGCTTTACCACTAGGAGCAATACCGTTTCTTGCCCAAGGTAAATTGTACAATCGTTTATCAAGAATTTGAAAAAGCTCTTTATACGCTTCATCAGTTCTAAAATCAAAATCTATTGACCAAACGTATTGGAGTATCTCTGAGTGTGTAAATACCTGGTATAAATTAGTGTGTTGTGAAATGAAACCCATTGCATGAACTAACTGCCTTCTCATATAGTTCTCTTGGCGATCATGTTCTATTTTAATCCTTTCGGGTATGTCCATTTTCTGATTCCATGACAAGGAACGATCTTCATAAAATATTTCTTTCCAAACGTCATATTTGTATGGAATAAAAAGCCCCTCCCTATTATACAGATTTGGGATAGCACAATTATTAATGTGATTACCACTGAATTCCGCACGACCTATGGAATCTCCAAAACTACTTGCTAAAACAATTGAATTTTCAGGTATATCTTTGAACCAGTTCATTGCATGCAAGTGTACACCAACAATTTCCCCTCCTGCCCAAGTTGCTCCTAGCTCAACATTTTCCCAAGCCATTTCGGCGGTATAAGGTAAAATTGTATGCTTCCAGCCATACCATTCTGATATAGATTTTGCGTAGTATACGTCACGGCTATTTTCGGTTCCCCAAGTAACAGCTTCAATGTCTAGTTTTTCATTTTCTTGAATTATATTTAGAATTCCCGCTGTCACTCGACTATCTAAGCCTCCCGTTAAAAGGACATATATTTTAGTCTTGTCTTTAATGGCCTCCTTAATTTCTTTGATTAATAAAGACTTGAGCGTATTGGCCATTACCTCGGGTGAGTCTTTTAGATTGCCATGCTCTAATAAATCATTTCTGATTAACTGGCCAGACCCCGTCAATTTCGCATTCCAAGGACACTTGTGTACGCCCTTCACAAGAGTTCGATTTCCTGCCACATAATTAAATCGCATGAGGCTTACTAAAGCTACAGGATCTAAAATTCTTGCATTCACAGGCAACAAATTTACCAGGTCACTAACTTTTTCAGCTACAAATACTTCGTCCTTAAATTTAACCCAATATTTACATGGCTCACCAAATGATGCTGTTGTGTAGATTTCATCCTTTTTAAGTTTACGCGTCATCTCTTCAGAATTACTATATACGCATTGTATATTAAACGCCATACCTGACGAAGTCGATATTTTGACCTCTTAAAAAAGCCTATTTTTTCAACGTATTCAGAATGGTAGTAATGACCGAAGTAGCTATTTTCATATGTCGTTAAATATTCAGTATTAATGTTCGTTAATAATTCTTTTTTAAAAAAATGGACATGTTTTTTTAAAATTTCATTTTGGTGATCGAGATTAAATGTAAGATCTCCTTTCTTAATACTCTTCAAGCCTTGATTGTCACTTAGCTCATAATATTCGATGTGTTTGATAGATAATTTGCTCTTAGAAACATCAAAAACCGGCACTAGCGATTGCTTACTTGCTCTTTTTAGCTTTTTGATATGATGAATAAGATTTCCTTCTTTATCTGATACCTTATTGGGGATGTCGCCAAAAATGAAATTTCCGACTCCATAAAAAATAGACTTGCTTTTGTAGGTTTCGTATGGTTGAATTACATGACCGTGACAACCAATAACACTTTCAAATCCTATATCGATTGCATAATGTGCTAATTTGATTTGATCATTCACAATTTTGTGCATATCCTCAACTCCCCAGTGTGCATAGAGAACATGATGATCTGCGTCTGACTTGTATTTTTTTAATACGTAGTCAATGTTCTCTACAGCTAACGGAGCTACGCCTTCACCATCAACCAAAGCAAAATTTTGTCCGTTAGTGCTAATACAAGCCATGAAATAGATATTAATCTTTACATCACCACATTGAACTGTGACTGGCTCTAAGGCTTCTTTGAGTGAATCTCCATATCCACCATAATTAAGCCCTTCTTTTTGAAGTGATTCTTTGGTGTCGATTGCTCCTTGATGCCCAAAATCTGAAATATGATTATTGGCAAGTCCGAAATTGGTTATCCATTTCAGTTTTGAAAGGTGTTTGGGTACCGATTTGAGACTTGCAAATTTTGCTGTAATTCCTTTTTCAATGTTAGTAAATGGACATTCTAAATTCGCCACCGATTGTCTATTTTCAGTGATATATTCCCCTTGAAGATTCAATCCAGCATTTAATTTCTCCTGCAAATCAGGAGTCAAACATATATCGCCTACGAATGCCAATTCTGTCATTTCGATACCACTTTATAAAGAGTTAACAATCCCGATGCCTGAATGAAGGTGAATTTTAGTTTGGAATCAGTTAATTCACCGACAAAGGAACCGCGATCAATTACCAGATAGTTCAGCTGATAGTCATGAACGAATTTAATGAAAAACTCTTCTTCTAATGTTGGCCAATTGTTTTCTTTAAAAAACTGGTAAGGATTATAATGATAAAGACTAAACATCCAACCGTAAAATGTTTCGTATTTCAATGAAATCAATTTCTTACTAATACTCATATTATTTGATCCCACCCTAACTTCTTCGTTTTCCGCTAGTTCATTTACAGCCTTTTTAATTTCTTCAAAATGCGAATCTGACTGGTCATCTGCAGGCGTTTTAATGTCCGTAAAGCTCATGGCCAACATCCGACTTAGCAAAACAAAAATAATTGCAATGCTCCACCAAATTGGCAATGTCAGAACAACGCAGATGGAACTTGTGAATACTACAAAAGTTAGATAACGCTCTGGCTCTCCTAGAAACCTAGTTCTTCGGAAAGAGGTTGCAAAAAAGGTAATTAATGTAGCCATTGCAATAACACCGAGAGGCGTGGTTCTGCCGTGCCACCAATTATAAATTTCGATTCCAACTGCCACCGGCACCATGGTTGCGCCCATAACTAAGTGCAGTACTGAATTCGTATTTCGAAGAATAAACAATGGCTTTTTCTTATTACTACTCCAGCTTAACTCTGTCCAAAATTGTTTCTTAAAATAGCTCCACAATCCATAGGATTTTTTAAGAAACGGGTTGAAACGAATGAAGTTCTTTTTGTGTTCGATTTGGAAACTAAAAAATGCCTTCGCTATTTTATAATGAATCCCAACAAATAGTGCCAACCCTCCTGCAATGTTCAGCAAGGGCATACAATTCAAATTGATGACTGCATAAAAAATGGACACAAATAAAATAAACTGCAGTGTAAATTGAGAGGCTAAGAAAGAAAAGTAGACACAAACAATACCTAGTAATAAGGGCAACCAATCTAAATCGTCTCCATGCAATTGTTTTGCCAGCACAAACGTGTAAAGCAGGCCGAAAATCATTCCAAAAGATCGAGCACTTATACCCGAATTCCTTGCATCAGATCGATTAAAGAAAAGTGGTGATGACAAAGTCATAGCGACAATCAACAGGATTTGTGTTGCATTCTTTGAATTGGAAAAGTATTGTGTTGGAACAAGTATGAAATAACCCAGCACAAATAATCCAAGATAAACTGTAAAATAGAGCCAGCTGCTTATTTTTTGAAATTTCTTAAGTCCTTTTTTGGAAAAAAACGATAACATTTGATGATAGAGCAAAGGATACCCCGAAAAGTTACCAAACAACCATCCCGGAATCTGATGCAAGTAGCGGTGTTTTACTTTTTTTGTAGCTTTAATAAAATGTATGTGGACATATTGATCAGAACCAGGTTTTTTCTTCTCTAACAAGAAAATTAGGTGGAGGCCGAATAAGCAACCGCAAATCAATATGGAAATAAATAGAATCATATTTCTGCACGTGGCACTGACGCCAATCCGAATCCTTCTTGTCCAAAACGATTACCGTTATAGAACATGTAAAGCATATTATCCAACTCAGCTATATTTGGATAGCAAGTCATATTGGAATCGAATTCATTCTCAGACCGCTGCGAACCAACTACATCATCTTTTCTGTTCCAATTAATTCCATCTAACATAAAGACAGGTGTCCAATCGATATAGAATGTATTCAGATTCATATAATTCTTTTCGCCAAGGCAAAACCTTCTTTTCCAAAATTATTTCCATTGTATAACATGAAAAGGTCCTGTTTATGGCTGAACAAATTAGGGTAACATGTCATGTTAGAATCAAAATCATCTTTTGATATTGTTATACCAGATGCTTCATCCATTCTTTTCCAGTTTACAAAATCTTTTGATTCTGAATAACCGATCCTATACTTCAATCCTTCCGTAACATACGAAAACCACATTTTGTACAAACCATCTTCTTTGATCACAGCAGAACGCGCAATATTGCTTTCTTTATCATCTTTGAAATCTACAGCAATGTCTCCATTTCGTTCCCAAACAATCCCATCAACACTAGTAGCAGATTTAATATGATAAAACGATTTTAAATTACCACCGACTCTTTCCCACTTCGTACCAGACACGTACGTCATTCTCCAAATATCGCCGTCTTTAAACACATGCGGTGAAGTAACCAAACAAGGATCAAATTCACTACGATCCATAATTGGACAGCTTGACTTTCTTTCAAAAGTGATTCCTCCATCTTTGCTTATTGCCAACCCTATAGCAGCATAAAACAAAGGAGATTCATAACCTCTAATCCAGCCGATATAATACATCCATTTTTCATTTCCACGATCAATAATACAGGATGGATAAACCCCATATTGGTCAAAGCAACCTATTGGCCCTGGACTGAGGCAAGGCGCATCGCTTATTCTCAGTATTCTCTTTGGATCATTAATATTAAACTCTACAAAACCAATATGCGATTGTTGTTGTTCTGTTCTACTCGCAAAATAAACCCTGTAGATCTCTCCTTCAATATGATTAGCAACGGGCAGCTGAGCATGTGAATGCATCCATTCAAATTCGCCTTTCGGTCCAAATATCAATCCTTTTTTCTCCCAGTTCATTTCTAAATTCTTTTGACCGATGTACTTTTCTTTGCAACAGGCTGCGTTTTGCTACCTATGTACAAAGATTCTTTGGCAGTATTTTCTAATATCAAAGCACCTGCACCTACAATTGATTTGTCAGCAATCTGAATGGAATCTCTAAGCGTTGAGTTCACTCCAAAGAAACAAAATTCACCAATTTCCACAAAGCCAGAAACTACTACATGAGAAGTAATGAAAGTATGACTTCCTATTTTAGAATGATGTCCTATGTGATTTCCACTCCACAAAATGATATTCGAACAAAACTCCACGTATGGTTGTATTGTATTGTCTTCAAAAATAAATACGTTATCCCCAAATTTATTGTTCTGCCATATTTTCACACTCGAATGAATGTAATTAACCAATGTATATCCTTTTGCTTTTGCTTTAGTATATCCATTAAATCTCAAAGTATTTAATTTATTATAACCAATCACCACATGCATTCCATATTCTGAAGATGGAAAACTCTTTTCCAAATCTTCAAAAGGAACCAATGGTAAATCCAAAACCGTTTCGGTTTTACAATAATCAGCATCGGCAGTAAACGCCACAATCTCATAATCACTGTCTTCTGTAAAATACCAGTATGCCACCTCAGCAAAGGCTCCTGTTCCAAAAAGGACTATTTTATTCTTATCCATTAGTTATGATATTAATTTATCAAAAGATACAACGTATATACCGTAGTAATTTGTTAATAATTCTTCTTTGGGAATACGGTATACCTTCTCATCCAAAATTTGAGTGTAGTATTCATAGTTGTAATCTTCCGCTCCCCATTTCTTTTTAAAATTATAGACCCCCTCCTGAGTAAACCATGTGCCACCCCAATTCCAATATCTAAAACCCATCTTAGCTGAATCCTTCATTGCTTCAAAGTTAATAAGTGCCGAAGGTTGTAAATTTCTATACTCATGAACCGTTGCAGGAGTAAAATATTCAACTGTATTATTATAAAAAAACAATAGTAGTGCTGAAACAGATTTTCCATCCACTTTAGCCAAATACACTCTCCAAAAATGGTGAGGTATTAAAGTCGTAAGCTTTTCGAAGAAATCCCATTTTTTTGGAATACCTCCAATAGCTTCAATATTAGCAACATGAGTTGTATATAGAAATTTCAAATCACTTATATCATTTGAATAACTGACTTGAACAGAGGACTTTATAGCTTTTCTGATATTTCGTGGTCTAGGACTGTCAAATAGCTCCAATAAATCGTCATTAATCGAATCAGAAAAATTTGGTATTGAAGTAATTTGTCCAACTCTCTGGTCAGTATAGTTTCCAACCTCGTTGTGCATGCACTTTGAGGAAAAAGAGTCTAATGGGTTTGAAATAATTGTATATGACACAACTTCATTCATTTTACACCACTGCTTAAAAAACTGAAAAAATTCTGAATACAATTCTGCTTTTTTATCAAGATGTTCATCGTGAACAATTATTCCACCATTACTCCCATAGTAGGCGAAAGAATTCATGACTAAGCCAAGCTTATGATTCTTCCCAACAAAAGGTATTGCCCCAAGTAAGGTGCCATCAGAATAAATACCAAAAACAATTAATTTCGCTGTAAGATGCTTCTCTATTAACTGTGCATACTCTAGCGAGTGATACCATAATGCAGTCGTTGAATTATCTACTAGAACCTTATAATCATTTATGTTTTCAATCTCTACTACCTTCATCTCGTTATTCATTCAAAAGAAATGTCTTACCCCAAGTCTCCATATTCAAAAATGACCAAATTAATAACCTGTGATTCTTTTTATTTAAATTATGTTCTTGTAAAATTTGGTTGATAAAATTTGGTTGAATAATCGATTGAATGAAAGAATTCTTTGAAAGTAGATTTTGTTCAACAAATGCTGCATTTTCGTTTCTATACCAATTTTCATCAGGAGCAGAAAATCCCTGTTTTTTTCTATTCAGTATTTCATCAGGCATAAAATCAACCATTGCTTTTCTCAAAACATTTTTTCCATCATCAAATTCCCGATATTTAGATTTCTTTTTCGGCATATTTTCGTCAATTTGTCTTATCTCCTTTTCCAAATTTCCTAGTTTGTGACGAATTGGAATCTTTTGTGCAAAATCAACTAAATCGTTATCTAAGAAAGGATAACGTTCTTCTAAGCCATTAGCCATCGACAATTTATCTCCCACCATTAATAACCCAGGAAGAAAAGTTTTTATTTCAAAATACAATGAATTTTGAATATGATCTTCAGGCCGATTGTACTTCAATTTTTCATTAAAAGTAAAAACCCGGTCAAAAGTTTTTCTAGGTCGTTCCATATCCATTTTGGCGTGTATATTAGGCTGGAACAGCCTTGATTTATCATCTTCAGTTACCAATCGTTGCCAAAAATCATAATACTGATTTAGAAAAGACTGTTGACCTACAGAATCAAAAATCCTGTAATATCTCCAAGGATATCCACCATACAATTCATCGCCCCCTGTTCCTTGCATACATACTTTAACAAATTTTGAAGCTAAACGAGAGATGTAATAATTTGGATAAGACATTCCCACCCTTGGTTCTTCTAAATGTGTTACTACTTTTTCTAAACTCCTTACCATTCCAGAAGAACCAATAACTTGTTCATAATGCTCAGTTCCAAAAATAGAAGCCATTAATTCTGCAGCTCTTCGCTCATCGTAGTTCGCTTCAAAACCGCTTACCGTACTCATATCAAAACCACAAGTAAAGGTTGCTAATTCATCCACTTGCTTTGATGCAATAGCTGTAATAGAACCAGAGTCCATTCCTCCAGAAAGATAACTTCCGACAGGAACATCGGCAATCATTTGCTTTTTCACAGCACACTCAAATAACCTTTTTGTTTCTTCTTTTGCCTCTTCAAAAGTCATGGAATCAATAGGGTCCGAAAAATCATAATCCCACCAAGAAGCATGCTTTACATCCCTACTTTTTGAATTCAATTCAATTGTGTTCGCAGGCGGTAATAACACAACTCCCTTAAATATGGACTGATAACTAAATAAGTTTTGAAAAGTAAAGTACTCATTTAGTGCGTCGTAATCTATATCAACTCTATAATCTGGATGTGCTATAATTGCTTTTATTTCAGATGCAAAAACAATTTGACTCCCATCAAACCAATAGTATAAGGGTTTAACCCCAAATCGATCTCTAGATAAAAACATTCTATTACTCGGCACATGATAAGCTGCTATCGCAAACATGCCATTCAACCTCTCAAAAAAGCTTGTTCCTTCTTCCTCTAACCCCTCAACAATAACCTCAGTATCAGAATTTGAAATAAATATGTGCCCTTTACTAATTAATTCATGTTTAAGTTCAGGAAAATTATATATGCAACCATTAAAAGATATTACCCAATTGCCTTGTCCAGATTTCATAGGTTGGGCCCCTTTATCAGAAACATCGATAATGGACAGTCGTTTATGAGCTAAAGAAACATTCTTATGGTGGTAAAAGCCTTCTCCATCCGGTCCGCGGTGTTCAATAGCTTTTGCCATTTTCACTAAAACTTTTTGTGAATGTATCTTTTCTGTTAAACTATATATCCCAGCAATTCCACACATATCACAAATTCCTTAATAGTGACACAATATATTCATAGTCTTCTTTAACCATTCGATTATGCAATGGAATCGCCATTGAGTAATCATTTGCAATTTTAGATTCAGGAAAATCTTCAGCAGCAATATTGTACTTATTCTTATAATAACCCAACATATGAACAGCGTGTGTTCCAGGCCGTGTTGAGACACCATTTTCTTGTAAGTATTCCATTAATTCATTTCTGGACATAGGAGATTTGGATTCATCAATTAATGTCGCAAAAGATTGCCATCCATGTTTATAACCTTCCTCTTCGATTGGCAATTGAATCCAATCCAGAGATGCTAACTCTTTACGGTAATAGGCAGCCCACTTTGCTCTTTCATCAATAAATTGGTCTAGTTTCTTTATTTGAACACAACCTACCGAGCCTTGTAAATCTGTCATTCTGTAATTAAATCCCAGCAAATTAAATTCAGGTAAAAAATAGGGTCTTGGCCCATGGTGTCTTTGTTCTTCAGAAAGCGATGCTCCATGATTTCTTAACATCCCCATTAAACTAGCGTAGGTCTCATTGTTGGTGGTAATCATTCCTCCTTCTCCTGTAGTTATAGATTTTCTTGGATGGAAGGAAAAGCAACCTATATCACCCAATCCACCTGCGGGAACACCATTTAATGACGCTCCTGCAGCACATGCTGCATCTTCAATAATCGGAATAGTTCCGGCAATTTGTTTTAAAGCAACCATGTCAGCACAATAACCAAAAAGATGGACGGCAATAATTGCCTTGGTATTCTCGGTAAGTTTATCTCTTACTGATTCGGGATCAATGTTGAAAGTCCTAGAATTTATATCTGCAAAAATTACTTTTGCTCCGCAATATTCTACTACGTTTGCGGTTGAAACCCAGGTAAAAGCAGGCACTATAACCTCATCTCCAGGCCTAATCTCTAATGCAACAAGTGCCAAATGAAGGGCGGTTGTTGCACTTGTAACAGCCAACGCATGATCAACCTTGTGCCTTTTCGAAAAAAGTTCTTCAAACTCCCGAACTTTAGGGCCAGCAGTAAGCCATCCACTCATTATGGGTTCCTGAGTAGCCTGCCATTCATCTTCTCCAGTTACCGGTTGCGATATGTATATTGTTCGTTTCGACATCCTACTTTAAGTTTATTTTTACCCCTGAAATATTCTTCACTATAATGTGACAGTATCTATTCCTGTAACTGAGCTAAA
>Ga0315322_10003653_pt1 | contig 11839 bp, 8 predicted proteins | sample M110021515metaG_FD_203461 | JGI IMG/M metagenome (GOLD analysis project Ga0315322, IMG submission 203461) | Ammonia-oxidizing marine archaeal communities from Monterey Bay, California, United States - M1 100m 21515 | ecosystem: Environmental > Aquatic > Marine > Intertidal zone | place: USA... | reverse complement strand
GTGGGCTGACACCGAGCTTAAGACGTTCGTCGGCTCGTGACTGTGTGACCAGTTCAACGATGTATTGCCCGACGCTCCTGTCGACATGGACCTGCCGTACCGCAGTCTGCATCGCGACCACCTCGTCCCGACTTAATACAGGATTTACCGAATCAATTGGATGCGCAATGGCCTGGTCGAACAGAATGTCGAGTTCCGTTTCTGCGTTGGGATATCCCAGTTTCATGTAGACAAGGAAACGATCCAGTTGCGCCTCGGGTAGTGGATATGTGCCGTGAAAGTCGACCGGATTCTGAGTTGCAACGACGATAAATGGATTTGGTAGTTCGTGGCCGACACCTTCGATCGTTGCCTGAGCTTCGCTCATCGCTTCCAGTAAAGCCGACTGAGTTCTGGGCGACGCTCGATTGATTTCATCGGCCAGCAGAACGTTGCAGAAGATCGGGCCTTCGCGAAACGTGAACGAGCCATCGACCGGGTTATAGATCGATGCTCCCAGGATGTCGGATGGCAGAAGGTCGGGAGTGAACTGAACCCGATTGAACGCAACGTCCAGCGACTTTGCCAGAGCTTTAGCCAGTGTGGTTTTACCGACGCCGGGTACGTCATCCAACAGGACGGAACCGCCTGCGAGGATGGCGGTGATTAAAACTTCAACTGCATCCTGTTTTCCTCGGATGACTTCGGACAGGCATGCAGCCAGTTGTTGAAGCTTTTGCTGACTGTCCAGCGGCGCTGAAGATGTTTGATCGGACGATGGCTGACTGACAGGTTCGCCGTTCAAGATTGACTCCACTTTGATCTACTCGCCCAACCCGGTAGCCGGTCCTTCAGGCGATCGTTTTGAAGCTCGCAATGTAGTCAGTCAACGGTGGGCTGGCCATGCGAGCACGGAGTGTTGATGCTCCAGCATGTTCGATTCAGTATTGTCGAAAGTAGCGTCGAGGATCCTTCACTGACTGTCGGACATTCCAGTAGGTCTTCGCTTCGCGATCGAGGCCTAACTGTAACGCGTTTTTTCCGGTCAGCTTTGTCAGTAGCCCGATGGGCCAGACAACGCCGTAGAACACGACAGCCAGCACAACGTTTGAGACGACAAAGCCGATCGGAAAAACGGCGGCCATCCAGACGACGTAAACAACTCGGATGAATGCCGGGGAAAGAACTCCCGCGATGCCGACGACGGCCCCTCCTCCGGCGATCAGGCTGGCAGTTTCGATCGATGCTCCTTTGCCGTGTGCCAGCCAGGCCACAATTGCAAAGAACACGATTAGAAGGAGTGAAAAGACTTTCAGCTCCTTCTTCGAAGGATTCCAGTTGATATCGACAATAGCCATCGAGAGTGTCTTTCAAAGCGGGGCTTGCATTTGGTGTACGTCTTTGGCGGAAAGCTATTCTCAGTCACAAATCATGGTTTGGCCATAGAACATCTTGAGTTGATGGGGCACGCGGTCAATCTCTCCGTCGATCTGAGCATCTGAGTAAGAGCATCGCCAGCGCAAGCGGTCACTTGGTTTCATATTACTTTCGGGACTTGCTGTTGGCATTGAATATCGAGCGTTGCAATTCACTCGCTGGATTTTGTGCGGCGGGAGCGATCCGGAGCGGGATAGCCTGTCGTACATCGGCAGGCCAGCTTTGATGACGTGCAGTCCGCGCGAGGTCTGTCCGACCTTCAGTCGATACTTTTCGATTGGCGTTCGCGCATGTCCGGAAAATCGGACGAAGCCCGCCGTGGATCAGTCTTGAAAAGCGAGAAGTTGCTCCACCGTCCACGTTGCCCGTGTCGATAATAACAGACGAAGATTCCGTTAATGGTCAGGGCACAAGCGACAGCGACTCCATTGATTCCTGCCCTCAGAATCAGGACTGGCTTCACGAAAGTGGCCGCAGTTTTTCATGAAGAGCCGCAGTTTTTCATGAAGAGCCGCAGTTTTTCATGAAGAACAGTCGAGCTGCACGGTTTTTCGAACGGCCGCAGACTATTCCTGTTACAGACTGGAGATGCCTGGCAGTTGTGGTCCAGCCGGCCCCGCAGGTTTCTTTGGAGCTGGCGGCTGGCGTTTCGCAGCGGACGGCGACGGAACATACCGTTCGGTGGTGTTCGACAGCGCTTTCATCATTGACGATGGACCAAAAGCTTCGAATACCTGGCCTTTGCCGCTGCTCTGCCATTTGAGGATGATGCCGCGTTCAATGTCGAATTGAACGCTCCCGAATCGCGAGTGGTGAATGAGCTCGCCTTTGATTCGTGGGTCTCGCTCAACAGCGAGCGGGAAGATCCGAAATCCGATGCTGGCAATTCCATCTTTGATTTCTTTCAGTGTGTAAGTACGTCGAATCTTGACTCTTTTTTTCAATGGATTACGAAGCTTGCCGTCTACGGAAACGTCAATCATGTAGTTGTCGGACCAGGCTTCGCCGATGGCGATAACGTCTTCCGGGAACGCGATCAGGAAGTTTTGCTTTTTCTGCTCGGTGGCTTCGATCTCTTTGTGGCTTTGCACATTCAGAGGTAATAACTGTTCAATCCTGCCATTGGCTGCGTAGCGAATCCGAAGTGACGGCTTTCCAATAGTCTCTTCGACTTTTTTGAAGTCTTTCGGAGCGGACCCTTTATTGGCTGAGTCGTAGGCGACAGGGTGGCCGTTGTCATTACGGACTTCCATCTGAACTCGGTCAATGATGGGTTCGACGACAGCCGATCCATCTTCGTCGACTGAGACAACTCTGAAGTGTTTATTGGTTCGTCGCTTCTCAGACGTCTCCTGTGTCTGCTCGCGGGCCATTAATGTCATTTTGGACTGCGAGTCCTCTTCGTAATGGACGTACTGGCCCTTTTTGAAGTGATATCTCAACAGGATACCTGCCGGCCTGGTTGTTACTTCCGGGTCTGTCGTTTCCGCATTTGTGGATTCGCCAGCAACCTTCTGTGTCTCGGTCGGTTTGGCTTTGGCTGTGGTTGTTTCGTCAGCGGCGTGCGACGAACGGGTCGTCGCTGTGCCGAGCAAAACAGAGCTAATGACGGTCAGTGAGAGCAGGGGACATTTAAGGCAAGAGGTGATCATCGAGCATCCGTGCTGAATGAGAGTTGCGGGTTGTATCTGGGATGAGTTTTGAGGCGGCGTTGAGTTTCAGTCTTCGAACTTCGGTACGTCTCGAGACTTGCCGATGTCGTTGTCTGTGTGGTCGAAGCCAGCGTCGGTAGTCGCTTTCGGGCCGTAAATTCGGACAGGGACAGCGAGTTGATCGAATTCTTCGTCGTCAGTCTTAATCAGGATGACTGCATTATGAATTCCTTGCGGCACTGCTCCAACAGCCACGTTAAGTCGACCGACGACGCCCTCATCACGCTCTGTCCTTGTTAGGACTGATGGTTCCAGTACGTTGACCTGAAGCAGTTTCGACTTGGTGGTTGCTTCAAGAACTCGCAACCGCTTTGATCGCAGGTCAGTCACAGCCACAGTTCGCTCGGTGACCTGGTTGTTGGGTTGGTGGAAGATCATCGCCTTTGGAGTCACGACAACAGATTGCTCGGGTAGCGTGATCCGAAACACCAGATCGGTTTTGTATTCAATGTCGGGATCGTTGACGGGTCCATAGATCGCCTTACAGGTGTACTGTTTGTCTCCTGCGGACTGGCTGGCCGTCTGGATCCACAGCCTGAAGCGTCCGTCTTCGCCTGGTGCGATGACTTCCTGTTCAAACTGCTGAGTCAGGCAGCCGCAGCTTGTTTCCAGACGTCGCAATTCAATGGCCTGTTCACCGCGATTTGTGAACGAGAATGAAGCGGCGTGTGAGCGCTCAACGGGAACATCGCCCAGGTTCACCATGTAATGATGAAAGGCCAGCGGCGGCCGTTCAGGTCTGTCTTTCAGTTGCTGAGGTCGCGGTCCAGCAGCCTGGAAGCCCAGCCCGAAAAGCACCGGGAACATCGCTGCAAACAGCGGTAAAAGCTGCTGAACTCTGCCAGGTTGCTTGTTCTTATTGTGCGTAGCCGTGTCGGCCGAGTGCTGGCTCACGCGACATCCCTTTCGCTGAAACCAGAGTGAATTTGTGTTCGAATGAGCTTTTATCAGATGCCTCAAAACCCGGCAAGATGAGCAATTTCCGGATTTAAAGTGGAATGTGTGGGCACGCGTTCATCATTGAGTGGTCTTATTGACTTGCTGATCGGCAGCGTCTTGCTTAGAGGTACGACCGTCGTATGCCGTTGTGTATGGCTTGATTATCCGAACCTGCGGGCGCATCGGGATCAGTCTGATTGACCAGTGAATCGCTATTCAAACTGCAGATACTTTTAAATGTCGCCGGCTGGTCTTACAGCTGTGGAATGTGAATGCCGCATTGTGCTGGGCATCCGGAGACGTCGCGGGGGCAACTGGCTGTGCGGTCATGTTTTGACTATCAGGCTTTGGTGAAGAATCCGGTGGGAGGCTTGCCCGGAGAGTGGCGACTGGGCGGCTTGGTGGTTGCTTCAGTCGCCCGGGCAGCGTTTTAAGAGGTTTGTGATTCGAGCGATTCCCAGCGGTCAAACTTTTCCATGAGCTCTTCTTCGAGTTGTTCGAGTTCTTCGGTGGCGGCTGCGATGTCTTCGCGAGGCTTCTGATAGAAAGATGGGTCTGCCATCAGGGCGTGCAGCTTCTGCTGGCGGTTCTCGATTTCTTCGATCCGCCTGGGGAGTGTTTCTAATTCTCGTTGTTCTTTGAAGCTAAGCTTACGCGGCTTAGCCGTCGAGTTGGGAGTTGAAGGCGGCGAGTTGTCGGAAGCAGGCACTGTCCTGCTGCCGGATTCCTGATACTTCTTCTCAGATTTGGCCAGCGCGGCAGCCTGGTAGTTGCTGTCGGACTTCTGTCTCAGCCAGTCATCATAGCCGCCGTCGAATTCTCGGATGACGCCGTCGCCTTCGAAGACAAACGTGCTGGTGGCAACGTTGTTGAGGAATGCTCGGTCATGGCTGACCAGCAGGAGCGTTCCTGAGAATTGCGCGAGCAGTTCTTCGAGCAGTTCCAGAGTTTCTGCGTCGAGGTCGTTCGTCGGTTCGTCGAGCACCAGGATATTGGCAGGTTTGGTGAATAGTCGGGCGAGCAGCAGTCGATTTCGTTCTCCGCCGGACAGAAAGCTGACGCGGGTTTGCACACGGTCGGGCGAGAACAGAAAGTCCTGCAAATATCCGACAACGTGTTTGCGCTGGCCGTTGATCAGGACATAGTCGGAGCCGTCACCAATATTCTCGCGGACGGACTTATCCTCTTCGAGCTGTGCTCTTAACTGATCAAAGTAGGCCACCGACGTGTTCGTACCGACACGGATCGTTCCACTGTTTGGTTTCAGATCGTTCAGCAGAACTTTCAGCAGCGTTGTCTTGCCGACGCCGTTTGGACCGATCAGACCAATGCGGTCTCCTCGGAAGATGGTTGTCGACAGGTTGCGAATAATTTGCTGGTCGTCGTAGGCGAAAGAAACGTTGTCCGCCTTGCTGACCAGCATTCCAGACCGTTCGGCTTCCTGTAGCTGCATCTTTGCTTTGCCGACTTTTTCACGTCGCTGCTTGCGGACTTCGCGGAGGTCTTTCAACGCTCGTACTCGGCCTTCGTTGCGTGTTCGCCGAGCTTTGATTCCCTGTCGGATCCAGCGTTCTTCTTCTGCTAACTTTTTGTCGAAGAGCGCCTGCTGCTGCTCTTCCGCTTCGAGCATCGCGTCGCGCCGAGTGAGAAACGTGGCGTAATCGCAGGTCCAGTCGAAGAGGCGGCCTCGGTCGACTTCGATGATCCGATTGGCCAAAGCCTGCAGGAACGCTCGGTCGTGAGTCACGAAAATCAGCGTGCCGGAGTATCTCGAAAGGAAGTCCTGCAGCCACAGGATCGAGTCGATGTCCAGATGGTTTGTCGGTTCGTCGAGCAGCAGGACGTCGGGCTCCGTCACGAGAGCTCGTGCAAGTAGTACTCGGCGTTTCTTGCCGGCCGACAGCGAGTCAAATGTCTGGTCTGGATCGAGTGACATTTCCCGCAGCGTGCGTTCGACACTGTGGAGAGCATCCCAACCTTTTTCTTCGGCCCCGATTCGCTCGATGGCCGAATCCATTCGCAATTGCTCGTCCGCTGTAAGCGTTTCCGTATGAGACTTCAGGTCGAGTGTTCGGAATTCGGCGATGTCTCCGCCAATGTTCGGAATCCCGTCGGAAACCTGTGCGAAGATCGATCCGCCTTTGGCGTCGGGCACATGCTGCATCAGCGACGCCAGGCATGCGCCGGCTTCGAGCGTGACGCCTCCGTCGTCGGGCTTCAGTTCGCCGCCGATCAGTTTGAGAAGTGTCGACTTGCCGGCGCCGTTTCGACCGACAAGCCCGACGCGTTCGCCACGTTCGATGTTGACCGTCACGCCGTCCAGAAGAACTGGATGTGTGAACGTAAAGGTGACGTCTTTTATGCTGAGGAGTGCCATGCGCGGGAGTTTAGCGGCTTAGATCAGGATCAGAAGCCGGCAGTTTCCTCGTCATCGCCAGCAAACTTCAGGCGTTTTTTGTAGAAGACCTTGAGACGCTCGATCGAGTACATGCGAATGACCTTGCCTTTGTAGGTCAGTCGGCCATTTTCGTCGGTGTTCAAGTTGATGGATACCTCATCAGAAGCCATGTTTGCGTACAGGGCTCCGAAAGTTTCCGGGTCGACGCCCTGGCCAGATTCGAGATCGGCCATCGCATCGATGCCGCCTGCCATCACGCCTGTGACGTTCAGCATTCTGGCTGCCGGCGTGTACCGGCCTTCCTGGTTCAGATTGCTCTTCACGGTCTGCAGGGCAGAATAGGCAGCCGTGATCGACTTGGTGACCTCTTCGCTGGCTCCTGCGTCGTCATTCTGAGCGATGGCGGTCGATTGAGCGGACCACTGCATCGTGCCTCCAAGGAATCCGAGCCCAAAGATGCTTAAGACTGAAACTGTTTTCCAGATAGCTCGCATGGCATTCTTCCTGCAGATTGACAGACCACTCGTGAACAGAGGGGACTTCAGAATAGTGAGCGGATTCAGCAGTGGTGATATGGTGTACGCACGGCTGTGCGGTTTCAAGAAGCAATGCATATTTGAGGGAGTGGCAGGACGGCGCAGTTCTGGAGTGTCAGTCTGGAGCGTCTGTGTCGATTTATGAGTACGAGTCAGATCTCAGTGAAAAGTCTGATTAGGAGCGTCTGACTCGGTCGTCCCGGTTTGAGTTCTGGGGCATCTTCGCAAGCGGCTGACAGCGCAAGAACAGAGTCCACTCAACCCAGTTGGCCGAGTGGACTCTGCGGTCATACCGTTCCTGACGAATCAGGCAGCTTTCCGTTCAGACGAATCGGGATCCGTCTTCTGGACCGGTGCCAGCGGAATGGAACGGCTTGTTGTTTCTTCATTCTGCCCGTGGCGACCAACGAAAAAGCTGATGTACATCAACCCGCCCGAAAAGAGAAGTGCAGCGGCACAGCCCATGAGAGCGATCTGGTCGTCAGCGGCGTTTGTGAATAATTCCATGTGAAAACTCGCTGAAATGTGTCGAGTGGTGTGTTGAGTCACACTTTCCACGCGAGCGATATCTGCTCGATTGGAAGGAGTGCGGGGAGCGACTCCAACGGTAGTGGTTTCGGACAGATCACTGGTTTCACTTCAACGAAGCCCGACAGAATCAGTCAGCCAGGACGACTCCGCCACGGTCTGGTCTCTTGGTGCCGGTCCCGGTGTCTTTGGCTGACTTTTCGGGCAATGCCGGTATCGCTGTGTCGAATTGGCTGGGCTGGAGCCGGTTGTCTTGCTGTATCTGATACTTGCAAAACAGCTTACGGATTGATCCAAGGCGGCATGTCCAGCATCTCGTCTTGACCCTGAAACGCTGTTTTCCGTAATTAGTGGCTCTACTTGGCGGCCGGCGCTGCAGTGTGCGTCTTGACGCAGCTTTAACTCTGCGCTGAGCTTTTGTTGCGTCAAGACACTTCCCTTGTTTTATCAGATTTCGCAAATTCGGCGGTTCCGCCGATGGATTTATGCCGGCATGAGAATTCTGCAGCGATATATCCTGATCGACCTGATCAAGGTGCTGCTGCTTGTGATCACGATCATGACCGTGCTGCTGGTGTTTGTCGGCGTTTTCCGCGAAGTCACCGAGCGAGGTCTCGGTCCGCTCCAGGTTCTGCAGATCCTTCCGTACGTCGTTCCGAGCCTGCTGCCATTCACAATTCCAGCAACTTTGTTGCTTTCTGTGTGTGTCGTTTATGGGCGATTGGCCGCTGACTACGAAATCACGGCGGCTAAAGCGGCGGGTGTTAACGTGCTGTCGCTGTTGGCTCCAGCGTTTTTCCTGGGGGGAACTCTGACTGTGTGCTCGTTGCTGCTGAACGATCAGGTGATCCCCTGGTCGATGGCCAACATTCAACGCGTTGTCACGCTGGCGATGGAAGACATTTTCTTCGATGTACTTTCGGCTCAGCATATGGTTGAGTACCCGGACAAGGGCTGGGCGATCACTGTTTCAGGTGTCGACAAAGAAGAACGACGGCTTTACCGACCAAATCTGCGATACATGGTCGGTGGCGAGCAGTACGTTGCACAGGTTCGTGAAGCCGTCCTGCGAATTGACCTCGAGAAAGAACGCGTCATCCTGCAGCCAGTCGATGCTCGGTTTGCAGGTCCGGGGCGAATTTCGGTCCGCCTCAAGGAGGGTGACATCGAGCTGCCTCTGCCGATGAGTGGTCAGAAAGTAAAGCCACGTCATCTGAGTATTTCAACGATCCGTGAGAAGCTTGACGACTTCAGCGACAACTGCCAGGAGGCCGAAGACGCACGGGCAATCAGGACAGCGTTTGCTTTGGCGATGGGCGAGTTCGATGCATTGGCCGAAACGCCGATGGCCGAACAGTCGAACAAGATCATCGCGAGCACCAGTCAGTCGCGAAAACACAACACCGAGCTGCATAACCGATTTGCACTAAGCTGCAGTTGCTTCTTCTTCTCACTGGTAGGCGGTCCGTTTTCGATCCTGCAGGCACGCCGCCAGTTTCTGACGACCTTCTTTCTCTGCTTTCTGCCGATCCTGTTGGTCTATTACCCTGTCGTTTTGCTGATGATGAGCCTCGCAAAGTCTGGCTCCGTCAACCCTGCCTGGGCCATGTGGACTGGCAACGCCATCCTGCTGATCGGAGCGATCTTCGTCCTCCGTCTAACCGTGCGTCGTTAACGACTGCCTTGAGGATGTGCGGCTGCCCCTTGTTTGTCGGTAGCGGGTCCTTAATCGTCTTTCCAAGTTGCCCGGTGGTCGCCGAATTTCGAAGCCACGATGCGACGCGTTGGTTCAGCAGATTGCGAGTCGGCCTGGGCCGACTGTAGACTCACGGATTGCAATGTGGCAGGTTTCGAATTCGGAGATGGACCGGGTGGATGTTTCCAGGGGAAAATCACAGTGGACTTCCGCTGAGCGACTTACTCAGCGAGTGGTCGCGCGCCTTCGAATTGCAGAATATTGTTTTACTTTCAGCTCGACGATGTGCTGGCTCGTCGCTGCCTGTCTGGTTGCCTTGCTGATTCGGCGATTGTGCGGTGTTGGTTCGGATTGGTTTACTGCGGATGCACTCGCTGTGCTGCCGGTGTTCGCCGTGTTGATCGCATTTCGAGCTGGTCATAAACCGACGATTGTGGAAGCGGCTCGAAAGATCGACACAACTTGTGGAGCGAATGATCTGTTTTTGACGCTCGTTCAGCTTCGGTCTTGCGGTGGTGCGTATCAGGTCGTCGTTTCTAATCAGGCCGAGAAGCTTTCCGTTGGAATTCGATCGTCGGAGATCGTGCCGTGGAATTGGCGACGATCAGCAGTTTGTCTTGCTGGCGGCGCTGTTGTACTTGTCCTTGTGGTGCAGTTTGTTCCTCAGTTTGACCCGTTCGGTATGGTGAAGTCTGCAGATACATTTGTTGCTGTGCGGCGGGATTTGGAAGAGTCGCGTCGTGCGACTTCCATTCGCGCAGCTGAATTATCGGCTCGTCGCGAGTCGACAGCTTTGGTAGATGGCTCCGATGAATTCTTGGCAGAACTTGCTGTTGAATTGCGGCGGCTTACGGATTACCGATCCGCTGTAAGTTTGCAGGAACTTGAGAGTCGTCAACGTTTGGTTGAGGCACGCTGGCGTGAGGCGAGAAATGATCAGGGCGTTGCGCGGCTGCTTGAGAATGCTCAGGCCAATCAGTTTCTGGGGCGGACCGACAACGGCAGTCGGCAGTGGGTTGAAGATGTGGCAGAAGGGAAGATGGATTCGCTCGATGAAGCGTTTGCGACTTTGCAGGATGAGTTTTCGGAGTTGGCGTCTTCCGCTGACGAAGTTGATCGCCAGGGACTCGAAAGGCATGTTCGCCAGCAGGTTGCCGAGTTGCAGCGATTTAGTGGAAATCAGCTCGAGTCAAAGTTTGCGGAAACGGCGATGCAGCGAGCGATGAGTCAGCTTGATTCGATGCGGCTTGATTCGGGACTGAAATCGGAAGCAGCAACTGCGGCACGAGAATCAATCGAATTGGCCCAGCAGGAGATGCACCAGATTGCTCAGAATGCTAAGGACGTCGCATTGCTGGAAGATGCCCTGAACGCCATCCAGTCAGCAAAGCAGTTGGTGCAGTCTGACTCTGGAAAAACTTCTCAGAGCGACGGGTCGAGGATTCAGAAATTCGTTGACAAGTACGCGAAGTTGGAAGACGAGAATGGGGATGCGGATGCCGGAAACGATCAACGCCGCGAAAACGAAGGCATGACCAATTCGCCAGGGCAGCAGCTTGCTTCGACTGATGGTCAGTCAGAATCAAAAGGTGAAGGTAAGTCGGGGGTCGCGAGTGAGGGAAAGTCAGCAGGCAGGTCGACAAATAGTTCATCCGGGCAAGCAACTACCGGGGAAAACGACCGCGCAGAAACTGTATTTCGGGATGCGAGGGAAAGCTTGAGGCTTGAAGAAACCCGTCGTTTACTGGCGATGCGTCGCCAGGGACTTTCAGAAGTGGGTGAGGTTTCTGATGAGTACCGAGAGCTTGTCCGAAGTCTTCAGAGACGAGTCCTCACAGTGATTGAGGTTGAAGAGATTCCACCTGGTTACGTATCGGGCATTCGTCGCTATTTCGATTCGCTCGAGCAGACTAGCCAGCAAGACAGTCTCAATGGCAGGCCGACTGTGGAATCTGTAGACAGTTCTGATGCAGCTGGCGCTGGCGAGGCTATTAATGACGTCCGGTGAAGGTTCCAGGTTTGCGACCGTGGCGACGTTCCTCTGTCTGGGCATGATTGCGCTGTTGTCGTGGGGCGGTGGGGCTCAGCAGGATGCACTGGTTGTCTACTGCTCGCACGATTCGACGTACTCCGAAGAAATTCTCCGTGACTTTGAACGAGAGTTCGGTATTCGGTTGATTATTCGTTTTGACACGGAAGCGACGAAGTCGATTGGCTTGATGAACCTGTTGATCGCCGAACGTGAAAATCCCCAGTGCGACGTCTTCTGGAATAACGAAGTGCTGGGCACGATGAATTTGCAGAAGCTCGGCCTGCTTCAGTCGTACAAGGGAAAAGGCTTTGCTCGAATTCCGGCTCAGTATAAGGCCGACGATGGGAGCTGGACCGGATTTGCCGCCCGTCTCAGAGTCTTCATTGTGAATACGGATAGCATGGCCGCAACGCACGAGGCCATCTTTCAACGATTGAACGCTTTTGGAAAGGGTGGACTTGCGCGAGTCGCTGTTGCGAAGCCGATGTTCGGAACGACGTTGACTCAGTATGTCGCTTTGTGGGACGAAGTCGGCGGAGAAGAACTTAAACGTCAGCACAAGAGCCTGCGCGATCGCGGATT
>Ga0315322_10003650_pt1 | contig 11845 bp, 12 predicted proteins | sample M110021515metaG_FD_203461 | JGI IMG/M metagenome (GOLD analysis project Ga0315322, IMG submission 203461) | Ammonia-oxidizing marine archaeal communities from Monterey Bay, California, United States - M1 100m 21515 | ecosystem: Environmental > Aquatic > Marine > Intertidal zone | place: USA... | reverse complement strand
CATCAGAGTAAGACATGTAGGTCTTGAAAAAGTTAAACTAATCAGAACTGCAGATAAAGAAACAAAATTACTAGAAGCATAATAGTAACTACAATATCACCTATTCATAATCATGATTGAGAAATTAGAAATTACAATAGATGTAATTGTTCATGCAACAGAGGATATTTCAAAAATATTTCAATCTTTTAATGATGTTTTAGAAATTGAAAAAAATGATTTTACTTTAACAGAAACAACAGGTTATTTTGAAAATATCATAATTATGTTAAATACAAAAATTGTAAAAAAACAAGCTAAAATATTTATGAAAAAATTTCTAAAATTACTTTCAAATAATCAAATCAATCAATTAATCGAAGAAATTGAAGAACGAACAATAGATTCAAAATTCCATTTTAGATTAGATAAACAAGAATTAGTTAAAGGTAATATAGAATTGAGTGAAAAAGACACAGTTAGAATTAAAGTTCATACACCAATTTACAACAAAAAAGATACTGTCAAAATTTTTTCAGAAATTTTTCAGAGTCAACTAGATTAAATAGGAATAGATCGATAATTTAATTTGGGAATGAGGAAATAACAGCCGCTCCAGTCTGAGCTAACGCCTTGAAGACGCCGCGACGAACCGACCCCAAATTAATCAATTATTATACAAAAAAATTCATTTTTAGAACATGGTTTAGTATTAATACGGACAAACAGAATTAGAAACATGGTAGATTATGATGTTATAATTGCAGGTGGAGGTTTAGCAGGTACAATTACAGCACAATCCATATCACATTATTCTAATCAAAATTTAAAAATTCTTGTAGTTGACAGAAATCCAGGAACATTACCAGGTAGAAAAGGGCTAGCAGGATGGGTATGCGGAGATGCATGCTCAAAAGAAGCTGTAGATTTCATGTCAGAAAGAATCAAAATTAATTGGACTAAACCAGAAATCGAACATGATGTAAAAGGAGTAATGGCATTTTCTCCAGACAGAGAAACAGCCATTCCATTTGATGGGGATGGATTTATGCTAAATCGTACAGAATTACCAAGAATGCAAAATGAAAGATGCAATAAAATGGGAATTGAATTTGAATATGAAATAAGCTTAACAGGTCTAATTTATGATGGTCAACAAGTTGTCGGAGTTCAAGGAACAGATAACAAAACAAAACAACCTTTCAAAAAAACATCAAGACTAGTAATTGATGCAACAGGAGTAACATCAATTCTAAGAAATGGACTTAAAAATTCAACGAAGGTTGAAAAGAAAATCAACATAGAAGATTTAGAAATCACTGGAAGATACATTATGGACTTTGAACCAGGGCAAAAAGATCTTACAGAATTTGATCCAGATTATTGTTTAATTCATTTAGATCAAGATATTGCCCCAGGAGGATACGGATGGGTATTTCCTAAATCAGAAACCAAAGTCAACATTGGTTTGGGTGTAGAGAAAGCATTTTTAGAAAAAAGAAACAAAAGATTAGGTAAAAAAGACAATGTTGAATCACTAATGAAAGAATATCTTCAAAGAAATACAGCAATTAAAAATGCAAAACTTTCAGAAGATCCTACAGACTTGTTAGGAGGAAATAATTCTGGAATTTTCCAAGTTTCTGTTAGAAGACAAAATGATTGTATGGTTTCCGGAGGATATATGATGGTTGGAGACTCCGCATGGATGCCAAAACCAATTGATGCAGGGGGAATAGGACCAGCATTAATTGCAGGAACAATACTTGGAAATAATGTAGCTAAAGCATTAGAAGCTAATGATACATCAGAAGCATCATTATGGGAATACAATTTAGATTTCATTAAAGAATATGGATACAAGACAGCAGGTCTTGAACTTTTTAGAAGATTAGTTCAACAAATGAATAATGAACAAATTAGTTATGGAATGAAACACTTTTTGGGAAATATGGATGTTGAAGCAATTAGTAAAGGAGAACACCCAGACTTTTCAGGGTTAGGAAAAGTTGGAATGATAATTAGAGGGGCATTAAATCAAACAGTTGCAAAAGGACTAAAGTATACATCTACTGAAAACCAATGGTTAGTTGAACATTACAATAATTATCCAAAAGATCCATCAGGATTTGAACAATGGAATAATTCATTACATCAAAGATTAGATGAATCATTTGCTAAAATAGAAGCATTTGGCAAATAGATCCAACATTAAATATTGTTAGGATTAATGAAAAAAAGCCTTGGAAGAAATTCAGTATTTAGATTGGAATAATTCAAATCAAATTATCAAAAAAGCATATGAAGCAGGACTTTTTGTTCTAATAATTGGACCAAAAGGAACAGGGAAAACATCACTAGTAAGAGATTTTGCAGAACACAACAATATCAATTCAGAATCAATTAATTTTAGTTTAAGAACTAGAGAAAGTCATTTAATCGGAACCAAAACACTAACAGATGGAACAGTTAGTTTTGATGAAGGTCTTTTGATTAAATCAATGAAAAATGGAGATTTGCTTTATTTAGATGAAGTAAATGCAGCAGAAGCCGATGTATTACTTAGATTAGATGAAGCATTAGATGATAGAAGACAAATTGTATTAAAAGAATCAACAGGTGAAGTAGTTAAAGCAAAAGAGAATTGGTTTGTTATAGCAACAATAAATCCATTGACTCATAGTGGAACAAAAGAACTCCCACCACAAATTCTAAGTAGGTTTCCAGTACGAATAAGATTAGAATATCCACCAGAAGAAGTAGAATTAGATATTGTAAAAAAACATGTTTCAGGAAATCATGAGTTAGAAATTATTCAGGCAATTAAATTAGCAAATGCATTACGACAAGCTGCAGCTGTTGAAGAATTATTTTATTCACCAAGTTTGAGGGAAACTATTGCATTTGGAAAATTATTAGATAAAGAAGTATCACCAAAGGAAGCTGCCAATATCGTTTTTGGAAATGTATACACACAATGGGGAAACATAGAATATCAAAAAGTGAGCGACATTATTACCTCAATGTTTGGAAATTAAATGCAATCCATACAGCTTCAAAATGATTCATTAGTAGAAATTGCTACTTTTCTCATTAGAAGATGGTCTGAAAAAGAAAACGTCATTATTGAAATATCAAATAATATTGAAACTAAAACAAGATTAAAAGAAAATAAAGTAATTCTTACACCTTTAGAAAAAAGAATAGGGGATGATTTTCAAAAATACAGACAATTTAGAACATCATCATGGTATGAAGCAATGAAAATAAAGTATTCTGAAAAAATTCTTAGTGATGACCATGCTTTTGGTTTTATTCTAAATGCAATGGAGACACAAAGAGTAGAAGAATTAGGAAGAAAAATTTGGAAAGGAATGGACGAAGAAATTCTATTCAATTATTCATATATGCTTGTTGCAAGACCACAGCTTCATACAGTTTATGGAAAAGCAAGGATTGTAGAGGCATTTTATCAATATTTTATGTTTGGTGCAATCAAAGGAGAAATACAAGAAAGTCACTTTGAAAAAATAAAAAAAGCATCAATATTTGCAAAACAAATTGTAAGTGAATCAATAGAAAATAACCAGAAAACAGGTTGGATTGAAAAAAATGTAGCACAGATAATTAAAATTTTAGAAATTGATTCTCTTTTAACAATTCCAATATCAGTCGCATTTATGAAAGCTGGAATGGCATTATCAGAAGAAGAATTACGAAAAGTATTGAAAATAATTGCCAAAAATAAAGAAGGGGATTTTGGTTCAATTGATACATCTGCAGTAGTAAAAGGAGATAATGTGTATGACGAATACAAAGTGTTAATTGATGAAAATAAAAAAATTGAAAATAAAGGACTTTCATCAGAATCAATAGGAATACAAATTCCATCTACAAAAAATATTGATGAAACAATAATCTACGATATTAGTTTGATAAATGGATTAAAAATGAAATTTAAAGAATGGAAAACAGGTTGGAAAGAACAACATTTAAGATCTGGAGATGAATTTGATGATGAAAACTACATTGAAGGTAATGAACCATTTTTTACAGATATTAAAAAATCAATTAAAACAAAGATTGTAATTTTATTAGATCATTCATCAAGCATATCAGCAGATGCAATTGAATACAAAAAAGCAACCATAGCATTATGTGAAGTTTTAGCATTTCTTAAAGTAAAATTTGCAGTATATGCATTCAGTACAGAAAATAGGTCAATGATATGTTGGTCAATAAAAGAAGAAAATATGAAATGGAATAATATTACTGCAAAAAGACTTGCACAAATAGTTGCAAATGGATCAACACCACTAGCAGAAGTTTATGATAAAATGTTTTCAACATTACAGGCAAAAAGACCAAATATTTTCTTAACATTAACTGACGGAGAACCATCGGATTCCAATGCAGTAAGAAAAATGACAAAATCATTAAAGGGGTTAGGAATTAACATGGTTGCATTAGGATTAGGGCCAAATACGGTTAGAGCCACCACCATAGCAAATAATCTAAAATATTTAGGATATGATAAAACTATGGCCGTGAGTAGATTGAAGGATATTCCAAATAAAGTAATCAGTCTTTTAGATACATAAATATCAAAAATTCAAACAAAATTATCTGAATATAAAATATCAGGACATTTTATATGACCTTTTAAAAATTCGAAAATAAGGATAAATTTGGAACAAAATAATGATATAGATAAAGTTCTACTTGAACGCTTTGAGGAAGAAATTTGGAGCAAAGTTCCACATTTAGAAAACAATGAAAAAGATGCAAAAATCATCAATGCAACTCCTCTTGTAGATATTACAGAGGACTTCAAAGAATGTGCTAAAGAAATTTACAAATTAGATATTTCAAATCAAGAATTACAAATTTACGGCAAATTAGACTCCACATTACTTACAGGTTCAATTAAAGTTAGACCAGCTGCTAACATTATTCATAATGCAATCATGACAGGAAAAATAAAAAGTGGTCAAACAGTAATTGAAGCAACATCAGGTAATTTCGGAATTGCTTTAGGAATGTTATCAAAATTGGGTTTACAAGTAGTTACAATTGTTTCAAGAAAATTACAAGAGGGAGTATTTCATGAATTAAGGAATATGAATATCAAAATAATGGATTTAGAAATGGATATTTGTCCTGCACCAGGAATGGAAGGAAAAAAAGATGAATTAGTTGCAAAAGCAACAGCTGGTAATATTCGTTCACAGTTAACCCAATTAGAATTTGATCCAAAGATTTTTGATAAGTCAATTACTGAAATTGAATCATTATTAGCTAAACAAGACATCATTAATTTAGCTAAATTACTTTCAAAAATATATGGTTGTTTCTGTCCAGAGCAATACGATAATGATCTGAATGTTGATGCACACAGAACCATTACTGGAGCTGAAATTGATCAACAATTACATGAAGATGGAAACTCATTAGATGACTTTAACATCCTATGTACATTTGGTACAGGTGGAACTTCAGGGGGATTAAGTAGATACATATCTGAAAAATATAATAAAAAAGGGGTTCATGTAATATTCCCACCAGGAGGACAAGATGTTGCAGGAATTAGAACTCACAATAATGCAGACGGATTAAAATATTATCAACCAGATAATTATGCTGGAGAATATGAAGTAGATTTTGAAAAAGCAAAACCACTTCTAAAATTCTTTGTTGAAAAAGGTCACGATATTGGAGAAAGTAGTGCCTTAGAACTATACGCAACTTTACAATTAGTTAGTGCAAATAAAGGAAGTAAATTTGTAGTAATGATTTGTGATGGAATAGAGAAATATAGAAAGAATTTGGAAAAGATTGGAAAAATTCAACCACCAGGACAAGTGTCTCAAGAAGAAGTAGCATCCAATTCAAGTGATTATGATAGAGTAATTTGGATTCACACACAATATACTCCTCAAGAGGGAGGAATAGAACTACTTGCAAAGTCTTTAGGTATTGATAAAAACAAAATAGTTGTACCAAATGCAAGGACAGCACAACAACTACTATCAGGACAAGGAATTCCTGATGAGATTAATAATTCACTACAAGAATCAAAAGGAAAATCTTTGATGGTTTGTATGGCTGGAAGGACATCATTGATGGCTGCTAACATGTTAGCAGAAAAAGGAATTGTTACAGATAGTCTGATTGGAGGAATTACAGAGCTTCCGGAGGCAAGAAACAGCCAACTCTCAGAATTAGTCAAACAAGCTTCACAGTTTTAACTGATTACAGATATCCATCATTACAATATTAACATGAAATGTCTTTCAATTTGTCAACCATTTGCGGAATTGATAATTCAAAATAAAAAAACAATAGAATTAAGAAAATGGAATACCAGTTTTCGCGGAGAATTTTTAGTTCATGCACCAATTAAAATTAGAAAAGAAGATTGTGTAAAAATGAAAATTAATGAAAAATTGACAACTGGTGCTATAATAGGCAAAGTAGAACTGTTTGATGTAAAAAAATATGAATCAATAAAAGAAATTCAAAAAGATGAACATAAACATTTGTCTACAAAAAAATTTCAAGATAAAACATTTGGATTTATTTTAAAAAATTCTAAACCACTTAGGATTCCAATTCCATGGAAAGGTCAATTAGGGTTTTTTAATGTAGATTTACCAAAAATTAAAATAAAAAATAATAAAATAATGACAGATATGATTGAAGAAGAATTTACTTATCAATGGGTTGGACATCATTAAAAATAAAATTGTCCAACAATAAATTTGAAAAAGAAAAAATGAAATTAACTCCAGAAATAGGATTTAATTTAGTTGGTATCGATTATTTTGAGGATAATGGAAATCAACTATATTTAGTTGAACATTATGATATGTATCAAAATGCATTAAATGCAAAAAAAGATAGAAAAAATCAAGACGAATATTTCATATTGTATAAAGATCAAAATAATGAATTTTGTTGTAGATAGATTAGAAAAAAGGAATTGCTTTATTAAAATTTACAAAAGATCTTATCATCAATAAAAAAATTTAGCATATTATGAGTGATGAAGCACAAGATCTAATTAATACAATTTATGAAAAAAAGGCTTCAACTCAACTACAAAATATATCTGAAAAAGTTTTGAGAAAAAGTTCTAAACCAAAATATCAAATTTTTGATGAATCAGAATTTACTCGTGGAAGAGAAGTATTGGGAGAAATAATTGTACACGGAATGATAGCCTCCGGTGGAACAGATATTGATTGGCTTATTGAACATAAAGGAAGTTTCATAATTTTAGAATTCAAAGGGTTTCACAACGATAAAATCAATATCCCACAAGGACAAATGATAGCATATGAAAAATTATATGAAAAATTAAATCAATCAACAAAATGCTATTTGTATATTGTAGGATGTGATGATATTGATTTTTCAAATCCAGATTCACCCATATGGATTTTTGAAATGAATCAATGGAAAAACAATACAATTCCAAAAAATGTCACAGATATTTATAGCCAAAAATCAAATAAACAAAATAAATTCATTGTTTATCGTGAATACATGGAAGAGATTAGTGTAGAAAAACTTAGAGAGTTAATAGATTTACATTGGAAAGAATTTTAATAATTAGGAAGTAAATGAAAATTTAATTGATTTTATTTCAGAACCATTATTGGTTTTGAGAGTATATGTTCCAGAAGTTTCCCATCCAGAACCGCCAGATATAACTAGTGTAGAGTACAAGCCATTATTTTTTACAGAAATCTGTTCAGCCCATACAAGTTCATTATTTTGATTTTCAATGGATAAATTTACAAGTTTAGAATTATAAGATATCCCGTGAATAGAAATAAGATCATTCTTTGCATATGAAGATAAATCAGTTTGAATAGATAGTTGAGATTTAATATCAGATTTTATATCAGATTTGCCATCATCTAAAAATGAATCAGAATTACTTAGCGATGAAATAATTATAGCAGCAATAATCACCATAGCAATACCACCAAACCCTAAAAGAAATTTTGAATTTTTTAACATAGATTTAGATCTAATGGAAGGTTGTGATTGAAATGTTTGAGGTTGTATCGAAGATATAATTTTGGATGTTGTAACATCCGGAGTTTGTGAAGGAGTAATTTCTGGTGTTTTTGTAATTTCTGGTGTTTTTGTAATTTCTGGTGTTTTTCCCAAATATTGTTCTGTCAATTTTTGAACATAATTTCGTTCATAATTACTAATTACTTCATTATTTTTACAGGCACGGGCAATTTGCTTTAAAATCCTGTCGTCACCAAAATCTCCATCAAGAAGAGAATTTACATCATCAAGTAATGAATCATTCATATTATTTTTCCCACATATTGATTATTTATCAATAGCTTGTTTAAGATTTCTAATGATTTTACAATAGATTATAAAATAATAATAATTTTTTATAAAAACATAAAATTTATGTGAAATGTGTCTTTTGTGCTTGTATAATCACAGTTCGAATGTAATCCTTAGCAGTAGAATCAGTTACACCCATTTGTTTTGCTTTTCTATAAATCTCATTTTCCTCAGGATTAATCAAATAGCATTTTAAAAGATAATTCAGTCGATGAGATCGTTTTTCATCACTTTTCATAATTATTATTTTTTTTCCATATTAAAAAGAAAATAGGATAATAGAATAACCAGTAAAAAGATGTGATTCAAATAGGTAGGGTATATTTTGAGCTAAAATTGTATTCGTTGTATGAAAAAAATTGAAGCAACTATTCAAAAAAGCAAAGTAAGTATTGTAACAGAAGCAATTAAAGAAAAAGTTGGAGGATTTACGATTATAGAAGGAAATGGAAGAGGTTCAGGAAAAAGACAAAGTATTGGATCTGATAGAGGAACAAATACAATGATTGTAAAATACAACAAAGTTGCATTAATTACCACAATTGTAGATGATTTAATGGTAGAAGAAGTAACTAAAGCAATTGAAGAAGCAGCATTTACAGGAGAAACAAACGATGGAATAATTGCTGTTAGTACTATTGAAAGTGTTTTAAATATTTCATCAAAAGAAAAAAACTCCAAAGCTCTGTAACCATCATAACAAATAAAAAATATTATAAGAAATTATTTAGAAATTATCTGCTGAGAGGCTAACTACTCCTCTCAGGTTGTTATCCTTTTGGAGGACATTTGTTTGAAGGGATATTTACTATTACAATTTAAGTATAAAAAGACATGAACATAATTAAAGAAAAAATAAGCACAAAAAAGTAATTTAAGATGTCAAGTATGCATTTTTCATAATTTTTTCTAGTTCTTCAATATTTGTGGTAAATGTAATTTTTGCACGTATTTTAGAACCACCTTTCATACCTTTAGTAAAACGCATTGCTTGACCTTTTAGATTTGCAAATTTAATTTTGTATTTACTTGTCAAATGTAAATAATCAAAAAAAGAATCCAATCGATCTTGAAAAGAATATTCTTGATAGCTATTAGTTTTTAGATAATCATTAATTTGTTCAAATAAAAATGGATTTCCCATAGCACCACGACCAATCATTACATAATCACAATTAGTTTCTTCAATCATTTTTTTTGCATCTTCTGGAGTAGTTATATCACCATTTCCAACAATAGGTATTCCAGAAATTTCTTTCAATTCCTTAATTAATTTCCAATCAGCATTTCCCGAATATCCTTGATTAACTGTACGTGGATGAAATGTAATCATTTGAATGCCTTGATCTTCAGCAATTTCAGCAATATCTCTAAATAAAAATCGACTTGCATCAGTTACACCTGATCTAATTTTTAGAGTTACAGGTTTTTTTACAGCATTAACAAGAGTTTCAAATATTTGCTCAGTAAGATTGGTTTGTTGTAAAAGTGCACCTCCAGCCATTTGTTGTGTAATATGTGGTGCAGGGCAACCCATGTTATAATCAATTATATCAAAATAAGGTTCAACAATTTTTGCAGCTTTTTCTAATGCAAGTAAATCCGAACCAAATAATTGAATTGAAAGTGGACGTTCTTGATCAGAAAATTCAATAAATTCTTGAATAGTTTTCATATGTTCTTTCAATTGTTTTTCTTTTGCAATAATACTATGAATATTAGTAAATTCAGTTACCACCAAACCTGCACCCATTTTTTTACATTGTAATCTAAGTGCAGGATCACTTACTCCAGCCATTGGAGCTAGAAATGCCTTACTAGAAAATGTAGGAAGCATGAATTAATTTGAATTTTTATAGATATTAATTATTTTACAATATGATTATTTTACAATATGATTATTTTACAATATGATTATTTTACAATATGATTATTTTAAAAATAATCAAGGTCTAGAATCAGGGCAACCGTCAGTGTCATTATATTTATTCCAAGTTTCAGGTTCTGAAGGGCACAAATCAACTTCATCAATGTATCCATCCTCATCTGAATCAGTAATAGGGACAACTGTAGACTCTGCACCAATCATATCAGGGCAGCCGTCATTGTCTAGAAATCCATTATAATTTTCAGATTCATTAAGACATGAATCCCACCTATCATCTACACCGTCATTATCATTATCGATTGATTGGTATTTTGGAGAAATAGTTGAATAATCATCAGAAATGATGTCAGGGCAACCGTCTAGATCTTCAAATTGGTTGTAAACTTCTTTTTCATATTTACAATCATCCAAAGAATCAACAACGCCATCAAAGTCAGCATCAGATGAACTATCTACCGGAATTTCATCAGGGCAACCGTCAGTGTCAAAATAGCCATTATATCTTTCAGGCATGGTTGGACATATGTCAACATCATCAAAAATTAGATCATCATCTGAATCAATTACAGAAGAAATTTGTGAATTTGAAGTTCCTACTACATCAGGGCAACCGTCAGTGTCTGCAAATCCGTTGTAATTTTCTGGTTCAGAAATACATTGATCCCATCTATCATCTACACCGTCATTATCATTATCATCTAATTGATAAGAAAATAAAATTACACTGTCACCGGTATCATCAGGGCAACCGTCAGTGTCATTATACCGATTATAAGTTTCAGCTTGTTTAGGACATAAATCAACTGCATTAGAAATTCCATCTTGATCATAATCAGATGTAATTGGATCATCAGGGCAACCGTCAGTGTCTAAAAAGCGATTATAGTTTTCAGGAACATTTGGACAAAGATCTATGTTATCTACAATTCCATCAGCATCTGAATCGACTGTAAATGTTTGAGTGTAAAGAAGGTCAGGGCAACCGTCTTCGTCTTCAAAGCCATTGTAAGTTTCAGGTTGATATTTACAATTATCAAATACATCTACAATTCCATCATAATCAGAATCAGTGTTGGATATAAAATCAGGGCAACCGTCTTCGTCTTCAAAGCCATTGTAAGTTTCAGGTAAAGATAAACAATTATCTAAATTATCAAAAATCCCATCATTATCAGAATCATAAATTATTGTTTCAACAAATATTTCATCAGGGCAACCGTCAGTGTCTTCAAAGCCATTGTAAGTTTCAGATGCAAATTTACAATTATCAACATTATCTAAAAATCCATCATTATCAGAATCATAGTAGTAGATAAATTCAGGGCAACCGTCTTCGTCTTCAAAGCCATTGTAAGTTTCAGGTTGTGTTAAACAACTATCAGTTTTATCTAGGATACCATCTTTATCAAAATCATACATTAGATTTTGTTCAAATAAATCAGTTAGAGGTTCATCAGGGCAACCGTCTTCGTCATTATAATTATTGAAAGTCTCAGGTTCATACATACAAAAATCAATTGTATCTCTTATACCATCAGAGTCTGTGTCACGAGATTCCTGGAGTGGAGAGAAATCAGGGCAACCGTCTTCGTCTTCAAA
>Ga0315322_10003647_pt1 | contig 11854 bp, 11 predicted proteins | sample M110021515metaG_FD_203461 | JGI IMG/M metagenome (GOLD analysis project Ga0315322, IMG submission 203461) | Ammonia-oxidizing marine archaeal communities from Monterey Bay, California, United States - M1 100m 21515 | ecosystem: Environmental > Aquatic > Marine > Intertidal zone | place: USA... | reverse complement strand
TTTTTCGGTAAGGTGTGATCGAAGCCAAATCTTAGAGAAGCGGTTTCTCCATTCGGGGATCTTGCCGGTGAGAAACGCAAGGACATGTTTCCTTGATCTGTGGTAAGGCACTTGAGCGAGGGTGAATCCATTGCTGTCACCATGCTCACGAAACGCTGCGTCCGTGTACAAAACTTCATGGGGAGTGTCCCTGAACATGCACTGCAGGGTTACTCCGAAGCCATTGGGAGTGCCTGGCGGAGTCTCGGTGACTAATAGTACTTTGCCTTCTGAGGATGCCAAATTCGTTAAACACGAGCCGCATGGCCCTGAACTATTTGCATGATGGTGTCGGACAGAGAATGCTCGATTTTAAAGTCTGGATAGTGGGCTGTGATCTTGGATAAGTCGCTGTAGTAGCAAATATGATCGCCGATGCGGTTATCTTCCAAGTACTCGTAAACTTGCTTCTTTCCCGAGTGCTCTTGGCAGATTTCGAAGGCTTCTAGGATCGAGCAACTATTTTCTTTGCCGCCTCCAAGGTTGTAGACTTCTCCTGATCGAGGAGACTGGAGAAAACAATCGATGAAACGGGCGACGTCTTCAGAATGGATATTGTCTCGAACCTGTTTGCCTTTATAGCCGAATATTTTATAGGTTTGGCCTTCCAGATTACATTTTATTAGATAGCTCAGAAAACCATGCAATTCTACTCCGGAATGAGCTGGTCCAGTTAGGCATCCGCCTCTGAGGCAGCAAGTTGCCATATCGAAGTAACGTCCATACTCCTGTACCATGATGTCTGCGGCTACCTTGGAAGCACCGAATATGGAATGCTTGCATTGATCGATAGTGAATGATTCGGAAATTCCCTTTGAATAGAGAGGGTTATCGTAATCCCACCTTTTTTCACTTTCAATCAACTTGATATCATTAGGTCCGTCGCCGTACACCTTGTTTGTGGACATATGAACGAATGGTGTTTCGGGGCATGATTGTCTTGTTGATTCCAAGAGATTGAGGGTTCCAACTGCGTTAACATCAAAATCGTCGAAGGGGATGGAAGCCGCCTTGTCGTGGGAGGGCTGAGCTGCCGCGTGAACTATAGCATCAGGTTGAATAGTCTTAACTAAATCCAAAAGTTTGTAACGGTCGCGGATGTCCAGGTCGTGGTGATTAAAGGAAGGTATTGCATCCCGTAATTCCTTGAGACGCCAGGAGGTATCCCCTTGCGGACCGAAGAAAACAACCCGTTGGTTGTTGTCGATGCCATGAATGGAATGTCCTTGTTGACTGAAATACAAGCAAACCTCGGATCCGATCAACCCGGACGATCCAGTGACCAGAATTTTCATAGGTTGATTAAAGTCAATTTCGGATCGGTGAGTACAGAGTATGGGGGGGGAGGACGGATCCTCTCAACATATCTGTGTTTTTTACGCTTGAACAAACTGATGAAGAAACAATTTAGATTTATAATGATTTTCGATGTTTGGAGGATTCATGACTTAATAAAGATATCAACTTATCGCGAATGCGCATATTGCCACTAAATTATATCTTGATAAGAAAACATTATGTAGAACTTATTGTCATGCGAAAAAGAATCTAAATATCTTGTTCTTAATGAAGAATACTTTTTTGAAAATATAAAATATTGCCAACGAATTATTCGGGCAATTCATTGATTTGTCAGAAGCGTTTTTCTGGGAAGAATTACTAATACTAAGAAAACCTTTCCTCAAAGAAGATAAATACTGTTTTAATATCTTTTCCTTGAATTGTTTTAGGTCACATTTATCCATCAAATGAATAACAGCCGTGTACATATAAGGTGATCTAATCCTGAATGATTGAAAATGAAATAGGATGATTTCGCAATCATAGTTAAAAGTAGATAAATTCCATGGAGCTAGTCCACAACCCTTATGCTGTATTTCATGTACTCCTTGAAATTGTGAAGAAAACTGATCTAAATATTTTTGGTCACCGTAGCGAGAACCGTCAACTTTTGCGTAACACCATTCGATGCAAGATGTCATCCACCATTTCAAGCATATCATGGCTTCTACGCTATTTCGGAAGGTAAGCCAACTGACATTGAATTTTCCATGTGTATTCAACTCATTCAGTTCATCAGGAAATCTATGGGGCATGATTGCAATGTTTGCATCTCCTATCTCCTTGAATATGGATTTCGGATCACCATAAAAGTATTGATCGGCATCAAGGTATGTAAGTGTGCTGCATGCTTCAGTTCGGAAAATCAAATAATGCATAATACATGGAGTAAGCGTCCAGTAGTATTCGGTGATAGTACGGTTGGACTTAGCATCTCGTAACTCTGGAATTGAATCTTCCAAAGTATGAAGCTTTATTAAAGTGATTTTGTCTGAAGTTCTTTTTGTAAACAACTCATATGTATGCCGATCAAGACATAAAATAAAAAGATGGGCGGAAGGATCATGTGTAAATATAGATTCCATTAGTGCTAAACCGAAAGGACTAAATCCGTAGTCAAAGTAGGTGCAGTAACAATTACTATTCAATTGGATTCCGATATTTCTGTGAATACAAAGTCTTTTAATGTTGAAGAGAAGTTGTTGCAATGGTTTGTGACGTGTGGGTTGTGAGATTGATAACGGAGTTTATATTGATTCCCGATCCAAGTCATAAACTCATTTTCATCAAAATGCCATGCGGGGTAAGAAGAATCATATATTGGTTCATTGATCTGTTGAACTGTCAGTTGCCTATAACCTGATAGGACAAATGGGGTTTGTTCGATAATCAAGGATTTTGGTCCTTTATGAATTAGTTTAGTAATGTCCAACTCTGGGTTTTCCAAAAATTGTAAACTGCTACCCAATAATAGTACATCGTAATTTATAGTGCTTCTTCTTTCTCGAAAATCCAAATCTGAAATGAACTCTAATTCTTTATAACTGGAAAGTTTTGTCTTTGCTATTTGGACAACATTATCTTGTTCAACAACAATCCATCGGACACCAAATTCTCTTAGTATATCAAGATTTCTAAAATATGAACTGGCAAAAGAACCACCATAGTCAAGAACTGTAACTTGCTTAACGGATTTTAGTATGTAATTTATTCCTAGTATTAATGGTAAGGAATATTGATACTCATCAAATAAAATACTGTCTTTCTCGCATGTTTTCTCGCCTGATAAAATCATGTCCAATGCTGCAGCTGATTTTTTTGTAATCGCTGGGTCATTGTAGCCTGCTGATGCCTTTACCGCTTTACGCCATGAGTTGAAAGGACCAATGTATGTTACGCAATTGTTTTCAACTACTGGAATGTAGTATGGTAAAAATTTTGATAAAAATTTAAACAAATAATGCCTTGATCTTATTCATCAAATTATGGCCAGAAGGAGTTTGTTCATTAAAAGCATCAATTTGACCGATTGGCCAATTTAAGGTAGAGGGTTCCTTGCCAAAATTAAGTACTTGCTTTTGCTTCTCTGTCAAATTTAAAATATCTCTTGAGTTAAGTAAAATAGGTTCTCCAGTAGGTATCGACGAAGGTGATAATTGACCGAACATTGATGTTCTTGCATTACCTCCAGTATATGGTTTAGCTCTATGAATCAAAGCATAATCGTATGCAATAAAAGTTCCTTTAGGTGCGTTGTTAAAAGTAACAATATCATTGCTGAATTCTTCCTCCATATGATCAAATCCTTCTGTTTGGTAATCTCTAGACCATTTATGGCTTCCTCGAACTAATTGAACGCCTCCATCTTCTACGTCTGATAAGTACATTAAGAAAATAAGTCCTTTATTATCTGGTATTACTTTTTGAACGAAAACTCTATTTTCGAAATCATAAGTATCTATCTTGTTGTCAAGGTGCCACCACATTTTGAAGTCTTTTGAAGGAAACGTACTATATATTCTGTAATTGGATAAATGAATGTTATCCTTCGCATATGCCTCTGCTAAATCGATCAAAGTTGGATTAGTGTAAACATCAATTATTTCTCTTCCATAAGAAATTGTATCAGCAAGGTATCTTTGGCATCCATCTTTTATGTAACCTCTTTGACCGTTCGCATGAGGTTGTGACATTGCATGCTCTGTTTTGCAATTAATTGTTTCAATTGTTTTATTATCTATTAAGCCGGTCAAATTGACGAACCCATTGATTTCTAATTCCGATAGTAATGATTTAATTTCGAAGTTTCTCACGAGTTATCTTTCTAATGTAACCCAACTTTATTTTTATTTTACCTTTTGTGATTCCTGAATAGAGTTTTGTGTTTTCAACTAAGTTATCAAGTTTGTGATAAAGTATTGCAACGATGATATTCGGTAGAAAAAAAATTCTGTCAAAAAAAGAATAGTCGACTGGGTTTTTATGATTTTTAACATCGGAATCTTTGTATAGATTTGTTTTGATGTTGAAATCTGATAATCCCCAGTTCTCATCATTTTCAGAATACTTAAGATTCTTGAACACTGGTGGATTTTTTTTCCTTGGAGTCGCTGGTCCGTTACGGTCTTTATAATCAATTAAATTTGAATAATGCTCCAAATGATAAAGATGATTACCCACAATGTCTTTAAAGTCTATCAAGTGGTGTTGTTGTGCTAGGCGTAAGGCTAAATCACCTTCCATCCATCCCCAATAGATTAGCTTTTCGTCATATCCACCTGAATTCTCCCAAATTTTGCGGTGGAAAATCATAATTCCTACTGGACTCCACCAAAATGGAAGACCCCATTCCCTAGCGCTTTCAACTTTTAATCGCTCGCCAAATCTTTTTATATAATTTTCAATATAAAACAGTGGAAAGGAGTTATGACTGATTCGATATGGGATGGAACGCCTTTCTACAAACATAAAAACATTTTCTGGTTTAAACCATAAATTTTGTTTGTTATCGATGCAGTTTTTGAACTTCGAATAGAATTCCTTTCCCACTATTGTATCGTTGTCGATACGACCGATGTATTCCCCACTTGCTCTACGTGCAGCTGCGTTTAGGGCAATGACTTCAGGAAACTTGCTATCCTTCTGTTCCTTTTCCGCAATCTTTGCTGGAACATGCACGAATTTCACCCGATCAACGGCTTCACTGACCAAAGACAACACTGACGAGAGTGGAACCTCGCTCCCCCAATCTGATACGATTATCTCGATCTCATCGAGTAATCCTATCTCCTTTGCATTAAGGAGGGCTAGGTTGATCGAGGTTTCTAGTCTCCATCGTGAATTTCCCATATAGGAGTCGTTGCGAGAGCAAAGGATTAATGAAAGGAGAATTTTAGGCTTCAATACTTTGATGCTTTAAGGATTGAATCGAATAAATATTGGATTTTTTGTAATGAAAGATTGGTGCTGCTGGGCAAATAAAAGCCTTGTTCAGCAAGATGTTTGGAAACTGGGAGAACTGGTGTTTCTCTGCCGTTGACGGAAAGCGCAGGCTGTAAGTGCAATGGATAAAAGAAGGGTCTGGTTCCACAGATTTCCTCCAATTTGCTCATGTAATACTTTGCACTTCTGTTCTTAACTTTGGAGATAATCCCAAAGACCCAAAATATATTTTCGCAATATTCCGTTTTTAATAATGGAAGCTGAAAGAAATCATTTCCCTTAAAGGCTTCAAGGTAGTATTTTCCAATCTTTCTTTTTTTATCGACTGTTGCTTTAAGCCTTTCGAGTTGAGCAAAGCCCACGGCGGCCTGCAGGTTGCTCATTCTGAAATTCCAGCCTAGGTCTTTGTGCACGAAACGGTCAATTTTACCAAAGCACAAATTTGAGTGTAGTGTACCTAGCGTTGTAGTCTCTTGTGTATGTGTGGTTGTATTTGCTTCGCAACTGGATGACTCATGAAACCTAATTGTTGAGAGTAATCATTTGGCGTAAAAAAATGTAAACCGGGACAATGAAATTCTTTTTTGACAATGATAGCTAGAATATCTTCTTTGAAATGTATTTTTTCAATCAAGAAATACCTGGATCTTCGAGGCAATTAGATACTTCAGAACCTTTTTTAATTAATAAAAGCTGACGAAATTTAAGAAAAATTCATCGGAATAGCTGACTCATTGAAAATTTCGCAGACTTTATCTATGTCAGACTCTGTGAGATTATGATGATTGGGTAGATATATGCCATAATTATGAACTGTGTTGGCTCTTATCAAGTTTTTATCTTCAGGTCGAGATTGCCAAAACGGATGACGAGCAATGTTACCACATATTAAAGGTCGACTCTCGATCTGATTATTTTCAAGAGTGAGGAAAACTTCTTCACGATTTTTGATTAATGTCCCATAGGCGAACGAAGAAAGAAAATTTGTATGACTTTCTTGGGTAAAAAAATTTGGAAGGTTCATTCGGTATCTGTTGAAGTTTATTGACCGTGACTTAGAAACATCATCTATTTTAGCCAGTTGTTGTATCCCCAAATGGGCTTGTAGGTCTGTCGAGCGCAGGTTAAACCCAGGATAATAAAAGGTGTACAGATTAGTAAAGTCGTCTATCTCGAATTGTTTCTGCAGAAAATCTCTCTTGCTAGAGCTTAAATCACGACTCCAGCCATGAGAGCGAAGAGATAGCATTACTTGATGTAATTCGCTGTCATCTGTTACTACCATGCCACCTTCAATTGTTGAAATATGATGACCATAATAAAAAGAAAAACTGCCCGCAGTAGAAAGGGTGCCGAGTTTTCTTGATAAGTATTCAGACCCGAGTGCTTCACAGCTATCCTCGATTAAAATAATATCATATTTCTGACATATCCTAAAGATTTCCTGCATTTTATTTACATGGCCTAGCACATGAACAAGAATTAACAAGCTAGGAGGGTTTTCCTTACATAATTCTTCTAGATGCTCTGGATCTAATCCTAGGCCAGAAGGATCACAGTCACATAATCTCACATCAAATCCTAAATGCAAGAGAGGTGATACGGTAGTTACCCAACTCACCGCGGGAGCAATTGCGACCTTATTGCGAAGCCGCCCTGATTGCATCGCAGTGGCTACCATAAGAAGGTTAGCCGATGAACCAGAATTAACGAAAACCGCATGTTTTGAACCAATCCAATTGGCAAATTTATTTTCGAATGTTGCTGTGACTTTAGATTTTGTGAGTCTGTTTCCTGCAAGCATCCATTTTGCCGTAGATTCAAGTTCTGATTGTGAAATTGTTTCATCTGCTAACAGTATTGGTTTCATTAGCAAGTAAATTTGAGGTGGGTCTGTGTCATGTATTTTAGGAAATTATTAATGTTGCGAATCGGTAGCATTAATCATTTCTTCTAGTCGAGTTGTATCGGCATAAAGATTATTTGTTTCGCCGGTTGGGACTATATCAAGCCTTTTAGCTGTTAAAGACTGGGCGAATTCGGCTACGGTTTGAGGTGTGCCAGAAGCAACATTTACTAAGCCTTGTGCATCAGACCATGCCAATTTAACAAGTAAACTGGCTACTTCTTTTGCTGAGGTAAAGTCTCTCTTACTGTTTCCTCCTTCTAAAGTAAATGGGGTCTCACTTTCAGCGTCTTTGAATCTTCGTTCCAAATTCGGTCGCAAGAACGAGCCCGTTTGATTTTCATCATGCATAGAAAAAATCCTTGCGACCAAATAATCTAACCCAAGAGCATTGCTCATAGATTGAACTAAATCTTCAGCGATTAGTTTTGTCCTGCCATAAAGAGATATTGGGTTTAGGGGGTCGCATTCGGACAAAGGTCCATTCTTTGAGCCATACACATGGCTAGTAGAAGCAAAAATTATTTTTGGAGTCCTGTTCTTTAAAGAAGAGAGCAAATTTAAAGTGCCGCCCACATTTACCAAAAATGCTTTGGATGGATTTTGATTTACATCCTCAACTGGAACTAAAGCAGCAAGGTGAAAGATAGTGTCAAATTTCGGTAAGGAATTGAGGAACCTCTCGACTTCATTAGACTTGGTTAGATCAATTTTGCATTCTAAAATCTCTTTTTTGGGGTGCTCTTCCTTGATTGTAGCACATAAGCGCTTCCCAAGCATTCCTCGACTACCTGTAATTAGGACTCTGTTCGATGTATTCATTTAAATGGGTTTGCTCGATTTAATATTTTCTAAGTGCATTAGCAGTGGTGAGAAAAATTTATTGAAATCGAACTCTTCCGAGAAACAACGAAATGCTTCCTCTGAGAATGATTGATATTCTGACATAATTGTGTCTATGCACTGCTCGATTTGATCAAAACTTTCGAAGACTAAGCCACATTTGTACTGAGTAAACATTTCTTCATAGCCAGGGAGTTTGAGTGCTATTACTGGTACACCGCATTTAAGATACTGTGAGAGTTTTCCAGAAGATTTCCTAATGTTTACTCTTCCAGCTCCATACTTACTATCATATGCAATTAATCCAATGTGGGCAGATGAGATTACTTCATCAATTCGGTCAAATGTAACAGGATTAAGGGATAAAAGTGCTCTATTTCCACTGAGTTTAGAAACATGACGAATAAAGTCTTCTTGGGGTGATCTTTTTTCCCGTTCATGCAATACAAGTCTGAATTCAGACTTCCATGATTGAGATGACGTAGCAATTTTATCAACACACATCCCATCATGTATCCACCCGGCGTGAAGGATTACTTTGTCAATGTTTGATAAAGTAAACATTTTGTGAAAAAAATCGCCTCTGCTATCGCGATTTCTCTCTTCCGATTGGCCGAGGGGACTATGGGGAATAAAAATCTTAGGCACTCGGGAAATCCTATGATTTATTTTTTTCTCAAGATCTGCTAAGCGAGATTTTTCTTGTGTCACAATAACATCTGCAAACCGGCATGAAAGTGCAAAAAAGAGTTCATGAATTCGAGTCAAAAGAAGTGAACTTTTGCCAATTACCAATCCGGTCTCAAGAGACCAAAATATTATCTTAGGCTTAGGTTTTCTGCAAATTATCGATACTAACAGAGCAGCAATTAACCCAGACTCATCGACAGCAATGATGATTTCGGGATTATTTTTCTTAGCCTTGCTGATACAAAAGAAATAGTAAATCAATTTCTCCTTAAACCAATTGTATTGAGTATGCCAATTAACAAGGTTTTCGCCTATCAAATTTCTGTAGTTACGAAAAATCACCTTCAAGCATTCAGGGATTAACCTCTTCCATGAGTGGGTACATTCACTTGGATTATTTACAATATCGATTTTATCATTTTGTGAATCAAAGTGATTACGATTATAATTGAGTTTCTGCTGTACCTTTGAGAAATACACATTATCCTCAAAAGGAGGTGGGGCGGGAAAGTTTGTATCTCTTTCACCACTGATAATTTCGATAAAGGAACAAACTGGAGAGAGAAGGTTTATACAATTGATTAAGCTAGGATAGACTCCTAAGAATTCTTCTTCAAAAAAAATGCTGACCTTCAAGTGCTTAATTCCACAAATTCTTAAGGTGGTAAACAAGATGATCTACTTGCTTTTCCGCAGTGTATCCGGATAGTGTCCGTTTTTGTCCAGCGAGAGCAATCTTTTGTGTGCTCTTTGGGTCTGCTATTAAATATTTTGCTTTTGAAATAGCCTCTTCAGCACTCGAGTAAGTTACGATTTCTACATCTGGTTCAAAGATTGAGCAGATATCAGACTTGTGATCCGTTAGAAGGCAACAGCCTACTCCAGTTGCTTCGAAAAGCCGCATATTACATGCATTATCTCCCGTGTGCTTGTTATGATAATTAAATGCGATTTGATAATTCGAAAGGGTTTGTAGCATTTGATGCCCAAAAAGTGGTGGCTTAACTTTTTGAGAAAATGCTTTCTCAAGAGGCCATGGACTTGGCGGTAAATTGTCAATTTGTGACCACTTTTTAATAATCTCAAAAGGCAATAACCCAGAAAGCGTTCTTGAAAAATTATGTCTACTTTTAATCGCAGAGTATTTGAGCCTTTCAAGTGGCTTTGGCTTACAAATAGTGCCGTGAACTTGGAGAATATTTCCGATATCGGAAATTTTGAGCAGTAACTTATTTCTTTCTTTAAAGTCAGATGTGTAAGTGTCTAAATTACCAAAGAATCCCAATTTATTGATTCTTCTATCCGGAATTTTAATTTTATCCAGAACCGCTGGTTCGAAAGAATGTTGGAGGAAATCTGCACTTATTTCTTTCTTACATAATGCATAAACAAGATGCTTGGAGTTGGATAGGGTAAGATCGAAAAAGCGAAAAATCTCTTCATCTCCGCAGTTGGCACCATACCATGCAATTAGTTTAGGTCTTTTAGGTAAAAGATTAATTAATTCGGCGAGAAAATTACTCTGCAAATAGAATAAAGGAGAAGAACAATATAGGATATCGGGTTGGAACTGTTTTACTTTTTCTAACCCGATCTGCAAAACATCGTTCTTTTTTGTCGGAGTAAAGTAATTTTCTTCTGCCCACTTCGATTCAACATAGGTTAGATTGTGATGAAATTGTAAAACCTCAAAACCCTGGTTGCAAAAATAGTCATTCCATTTTGTATAAGACGACAAGGCATGCAAATGTATGAACTCCATTTGTTCATCCGAGGATTTATCTTCCAAAAGTGGGTATTCTCTGTAGATTTTTTTCGCGTGTGCTGGATAAATTGAATTTAAAAAAGCGATCTTCATTGACTAATTCAAAGATGGGTTGAAAGGCTCAAGCCGTTTTACCCTACTGAAACTTTCTAGTTCAAAATTCTGTGTACTTTGATCAATTTGAAGAATTGAGGATTCTCCAATATAAGCGGCCCATGCACTCATTGTTGTTCCCTTGGGACCGATGATGTAGTCGCACCAGGAAAGAGCGTACATATCTTTGGCTATATTTCCTTTAGGATAAATGTAGTCGGGATGATCTTTCTGGATGTTGAGAAGTGTTTCTTTTTCGTCTGAGCAAATTACAACACCGATTGATTCGGGGTGAGGATAAAGAGATTTAAAATGATTTACTGCCTTTAGGTATTGATCTGCAGAAACGAAGTATTTTCCATCGTAAAAAGTTTTATAATCATTTTGACGCATATGCAATCCAAGTAAGACTTTGTGCTCCTTTTTGTAATCATTGAGTAAATTTTGAACGGGAAGAGTTTCAGACTCCCGAAACCGTAGGATTTTGCAGATTTGCGAGCGGTGCTTGAATGCCAGACCGCCCGAACTGAAGTGAAAGCCTTTCAACTCATAGGAACAATTCAAATCCAATTTTTGAAGGTCAAATGTAGGATCGAAGTTCTCGACGAGCTTTGTCTTGCGCAAACCTCGGTTACGGAACTTCCACTTGATGCGATTGATGATTCGAAGAGGAGATCGAGGGTATTCGAAAAAATGGTAAGCGTGGTAGTTTTCAAGAAATTGAATGTTTGAGCTGCCGTCGTGGTAGTTGCAAAATGCAAAGGTGTAGTCTTCGACTCGGTATCCGTGCTCAAGTGCAAAACCCAAAGTGTTGGCCAAGCGAAAAAGTATGTTTCCCAGTTGTCCATACTCATGGCGAATGAAGATTTTATTCAATCAACAGGAGGTCTTTTCCAGATGGTTGCAGGTGTAACCCAATCGGAGGCATTGGTTATGCAGGCAGTTTCCTCGGTTTGCCACTCGCGTAGAAGCTCGAAAGTTTCAGAATACTCGGGTCTGTCTGAGTTATCCAAAATAATGTAACCATTAGGCTTAATTTTGGAAATGGAGCGTCTTATGCAATCGACACGGTGCCTGCCGTCCACAAGAAGCAAATCAATTGAAGTGTCGGCGATTTTTCTTATAGGAGACAAGTAATCTATCGAAGATGGGATTCCGTTTGTTCCGTTTTTGCTTGAAATAAGATGGCTTTCCCAAACTTTTCTTCTGTTTTTTGGAATTCTTTTTTGGACTTC
>Ga0315322_10003646_pt1 | contig 11856 bp, 11 predicted proteins | sample M110021515metaG_FD_203461 | JGI IMG/M metagenome (GOLD analysis project Ga0315322, IMG submission 203461) | Ammonia-oxidizing marine archaeal communities from Monterey Bay, California, United States - M1 100m 21515 | ecosystem: Environmental > Aquatic > Marine > Intertidal zone | place: USA... | reverse complement strand
GTTTCCATGGCCCCATCTTCGTTCCGGGGTCAGGCAGATCAATCAATTGGATGGAATTGAGTACGTTGCGGCCGGTGCGGCGCGAGAACTCGCGCTGAAAACTCCAGAATGTCGTGACGGACAGCACGGCGATTCTATTGAGTTCTCCCCTCGGCCTACTTTGTGATCGGATCGTCGACCAGAGTCCAAGTCGGGGGGCAAACGCTGCGGTCCAAGATTCATTACCGAATGGGTGATCACCTTGAACGCACCGTTGCACTCAATCAAAACCGACCGCAGTCCCCTGTTCTTTTCCATGAGAACAAGGCGACCCACAGGTCCCAGCAAGATAGGTGCAAGCCTCGTAAAACAGGACCAGAGAGGCTCCAGAGGGAGGCGGCAAATACACCCCAGAGGCTTCTAGCCTCTAGCCTTGGTTCTTTAGGGGGGGCCAAGCGTCGAAAAGTTGCAGGAAGCACGTCTTTTGCTCAAGAACTCATCGTTAAGTCGAAGCTAACACAACGCAACATCCAATGCAACGTTGCGTACTTGTTTGTAATCTTGCGTTGTCCCCGACGCACGCATTGTTTTTCTGAAAAATTCTCTTTTGTGCGAAGTAATATTGAACGAGGGGGTCTACATCATCAGATACTTGGCTACATGGAATGATCTGGTAGTGTTAAATTGCGAACGGCCGGGGTTGTTTTCAAGCAGTGCAAGAATTTGAATCGATGGGCAGTGAGTTCAGGCGATAAGTTCAGGGTGTTGGTATGCTTGCGGTTTAGCCTGTTGCCAAATTGCTAGTTTGGAGTGGCTCGTTGCTTTTTTTTGGGGGCTAGGTTGTAGTCTACGCTCCCGGGTTCGGTAGGGTGAGTGGATGATTTCAAAGCTATCAGCCAGACGTGAGGAATTATCTGTTCAATACGCACTTGAAGAACTGGACGCAACCACTCTCAGGAGCTTGGTGCAATCCATCGGTCTTGATCAGGCCACCTTGCTGCTCTATCAGAGCATTTGCGAATCGTCTCAGCATGGTCCTGCGATCGATGGGATCAACCGCATGCGTGATATGGATAATTCTGAGCACGGTAATACGCGAGTGCTGATCGTTCCCGGGTTTTTGCATAAGGAGTTTCCTGAAAGCGGTGCAGATGGCAGGCTCGTCGTCGATGCGGCAAAGCAGATCGGGTTGGATTATGAGATTCTCCCTTCACCAAGTACTGGGCGTTTGGTTGACAATGCGAAATTGCTTTTGAGTTTTCTCGAGAGACACTCTGACAGTCGTTTAGTGCTTGCATCGATCTGTAAGGGAGGATCAGAAGTTGTAGCCGCCATGCAGTTGGAACCCTCGTGTGAACAATTTGCTAACGTCGTAGGTTGGGTCAATGTGTGCGGGGTCCTTCGCGGTTCGCCTGTCGTAGATCGCGTTTCAAAGCAACGGCTTCGAATGCTTGGTTTAAGGTTCTTTTTTGCTTTGCGGCGCTGGACAATGGCATCGTTGTTGGATCTGCGTTACGAAGGTGGGGTGCTGGAAGCGGGTTTCAAGCCCCCTAGTCATATGAACATCGTGCACGCGGTTGGTTTTCCGACTGAGGAAGATTTTACTCTTGCAAAACTGCGCAGTTTCCACCATCAGATCGGTGAACTGGGGCCCAACGATGGCGTAATCCTGCTGCACGATGCATTGCGTGCGGCGGGGGTCGTCTATCCAGTTCTTGGAGCAGATCACTACATGCGACCACGGTTCCGTGTCCAACCGCTTTGCCGAGGTTTGTTGAGGTATGCTATGGGGCATCAACCAGCGGACGAGACACTATGAGGATCAAGGATTTGGAAGCTTACGGGTCAGAGAAGTTGCGACCGCCTGCGGCTTCAGAGTTCGCCGAATTCCCCGCATCCTGGTACCGCTTGTGTGCGAGTGACAAGGTCAGGCAAGGGCCCTTTGCTCGAACTGTTTTCAATCGGCGATTGGTTGCGTACCGAGATCAGAGAGGTGAGTTGGTGGTCATGGATGCGATCTGTGGTCATCTGGGCGCGGACCTCGGGCTCGGTAAGGTTATTGGCGACTGCATTGAGTGTCCGTTCCATGGCTGGAAATACGGAAGCGACGGTCGCTGCAGAGAAGTTCCGGGTGCCTCGAGTCCTCCCGACTTTTCGGTCCAGCAGGTCTTTCCCTGCGAGGAGCGTCATGGCTCGGTGTATTTCTTCAATGGACCGGAACCAGCGTTCCCGCTTCCCTTCTTCATAGACGAGGTTCCGCAAGACTATTGTTCGATTGATCCCCACGGTTTTACCGCGCCCTGCTCATGGTACATGGTCAACGCTCACGCATTCGATGTTCAGCACTTTCTTGCTGTTCACGATCGCCGTTTGCTCGAACCCCTACAGGTCGATACTCCGTCACCTTTTGCACGCCGCAGCAGTTACCTGGCTGAAGTGCTTGGGGAGAAGTATTACGACCGATTTCTGCGGTGGGCAGTAAACGATCGCGTGCGCATTACTTTAACGATCTGGGGTGGCACATTCGCTGTTGTTACTGGAGATTTCGGTCAACGAAAGAGTCGGTTTTTCGTCATTAGTGAACCGACCAGCGACGGAAACACTCATTGCGAAGTCGTCGTTTTTACACCGCGTATCAGCAATCGATTCTTTGGTGCAGTTGCCGAATCACTAATGTTGCGAACCAGACGATGGCTGACGACGGCGTACCTGCAACATGAGACGACGGGGCTGGGAAGTCCCCGCTACAACCCTCGTTCCCTTACTGAAATCGATCGCGAGATGGTGCGATATTTTCAGTGGGCCGCGCAACTTAAGTAAAACCTGGACACTTCATGATGAACCTATTATTGGGGACAATGCACATGCTTCGTTCAAATCTATTGGCTGCCACCGGGCTCACATTGCCGCGTGTTGCGGCTGCTGTTCTTTTACTCATTCCGTCGGCTTCCAGCCACGGGATGGAGGTGTCGGCCGGCGCGGGTGTGCAGACGGAGCCCACGGAGGCAAATGAGGCGGCAATCCATGATGAGTTGCGGGCATTTCGCGTGCAAATCGAAGCAGTGGTTGCGGAGGGGAATTGGGATGGACTGAAGCCGTTGCTCACCTCGCAGGTCGTTGTTGTCTGGCTCGATGGTACGGAGTGTCATGGCATCGAGGAAGTCGTGCAGTATCTGAAGTCCAAGACGGAGGGTGAGAATGCGGTTGTGGATCGTTTCAAGGTCACCACCGAGGTCGCAGCTTTGTCTGATCTTTACGGTGAAGACACTGCCGTTGCCTTTGGGGCTGCCAAGAGCGATTTCCTGCTTCGTGGCAGCGAGATCTCCATGGAAGGACCTTGGGCGGGGACGATGGTCAAAGAAGATGGCGAGTGGAAACTGGCATCATTGACTGCATCGATTGGTGCATTTGACAACCCATTGTTGATCTGGCTTAGGCGGGCTCTCTGGGCCGTCGGCATTGTGGCAACATTAGCAGGTCTGATCATCGGCTGGTTGGTTGGTCGGCGCAGAAAACGCGTCGACTCCTCTCATTAGCCTATTTTCAACTGGAGATTTTGATTTGCGAATCCAACTCTTACTACCTGCCGGCGAAATACATCGCAACAAGACGGGCATATTCAAACGTTCCCTGCGTTACGCACCACTGACCTTGACTACCCTCGCGGCGTTGGTTCCGCAGGATCTTTCTGCTCAGGTTGAGATTCAGGATGAGGGCGTTGGGCCAATCGACCTGAACTTTGATGCAGACTTGGTTGGCATCAGTGCGATTACCGGAACAGCGAACCGTTCGTACGAACTGGCAGACACACTTCGTGCCCGCGGCCACAAGGTTGTGTTAGGTGGTGTTCATCCGACATTAATGCCAACGGAAGCAGCTCAGCACGCTGATGCAGTGGTTTCTGGATACGCCGAAGAATCTTGGCCCGAATTACTACGTGATTTTGCTGCCAACCGGATGCGATCTTTTTACCAGCAACCAACAGGTCGTAGATTGGATGTGCCCATCGCACGCCGTGAGATGCTTGACCCCAAGCGGTATGCCACAGTGAACAGCATTGAAGCGACGCGTGGGTGTCCACACCGTTGTGACTTTTGTGCCGTGCCCGCTGCCTGGGGCGGGATTTACGCACATCGTCCGTTAGATGAGGTAATCGCGGAACTGGAAACGTTTGAGGATCGAAAAGCGTTATTTATTGATCTCAGTCCAGTAGAAAATGTCAAGTACGCCAAGGAATTGTACCGCCGTATGATTCCACTGAGGATGAAGTGGGTCGGTTTGGCAACAACCCGCATTGCAGAAGATATGGAACTGCTGAAACTGGCTGCTGAAAGTGGTTGTCGTGGATTGTTGATTGGGTTTGAGGCCATCGATCAGGCAACGCTTGATGGCACGCGAAAACAATTTCATTCAGCCGCACGTTACGCTGAAATAGTAAAGCGGTTGCATGATCACGGCATCGGTATTCAGGGTTGCTTCGTGTTCGGCTTCGACAATGATGGGCTGGACGTGTTTGAGCGAACGGTCGAATTCGTTGATCGTGCCCACATCGATTTACCTCGCTATGCTGTGCTGACACCTTTTCCAGGAACCGTAGCTTACAAGAAACTGGATGCCGAGAACCGTCTTTTGCATCGCGACTGGTCACGCTACGATGTTGAGCATGTTGTGTTCCGTCCAGCAAAAATGACTCCGGAGCAACTGCAGGAGGGGCTGCATTGGGCATGGAAGCAGAGTTACGGTTGGTCCAGCATTGGGCGACGTCTCTGGGGCTCACAGACAGTGCTTCCTCTTTCCTTGACATTGAATGTCGGTTATCGGTACTTTGCGCGACACTTGGCCGATCGGACACCCGTCGCTGATCTGAATCAGTACTCGATTCTGGAGCCAAGTTAGGCATGCGAGTGACGCTTATCTATCCCTCTGTTGGACGAAAAGCAGGGCACGCCTACGTGCGTGCGTGGCAAATGGAACCGTTGTCGATGGCGTTGCTCGCCAGTCTGACTCCTTCAGATTTCGACGTGCGTTTTTACGACGATCGAATGGAATCGATTCCCTATGACGAGTCCACTGATCTTGTCGCCATCAGTGTTGAAACATTCACTGCCTTGCGTGCTTATCGGATTGCAGAAAGGTTTCGCCAACGCGGCATTCCCGTCGTACTCGGGGGCTATCATGTCACTTTGTGTCCCGAGGAAGCGGGAGAGATGGCGGATGCGATTGTGATCGGCGATGCCGATACGGTGTGGGCTCAGTTGCTTGATGACTTTGCCCGCGGTGAAATGAAACCCATATATCGAGGGAAGAAACGGAAATCACTTACCAACCTTCAGCCGAGACGCGAGATATTTGAGGGGAAAAACTATCAGAATATTCGACTTGTCGAGTTTGCCCGCGGATGTAATTTCAAATGTGATTTTTGTGCTATCACCGCGTTTCATCATGCATCTCAGACTCACCGACCCGCGCACGAAGTGGCAGCTGAGATGGAGAGCATTGGTGGAAGGCGATTTTTCATTGTGGATGACAACTTTGTCAGTCAACCGGAGCAGGCGCGTCGGCTTTGCGCTGAACTCACACCCCTGAATGTCTCGTGGGTTGGCCAAGCCAGTATTCATATTGCTCAGGACACGGCATTGCTAAAGAGCATGGCCGCATCCGGTTGTCGAGGCGTCTTGATTGGCATGGAGTCGCTCAGTGAGAGTAATCTTCGGCAGATGGGGAAAGAATGGAATTTGGCAACGGGATCCTTTGCGGAAAATCTCAAGCGTTTTCGTGATGCGGGGTTGGCTGTTTACGGAACGTTTGTATTCGGCTACGACGATGATGATGAGGATGCGATCAAACGTAGTGTCGAGTTTGCGGTTGAACAGAAATTGTTTCTCGCCGCTTTCAACCACCTGATCCCGTTCCCGGGAACACCTTTGCACCGTCGTCTTGCTGCAGAGGGTCGGCTTTTGAAAGATCGGTGGTGGCTCGATTCTAATAGCCGTGTTGGTGACGTTGTTTTTCGGCCAAAACGAATGTCTGCAAGCCGCTTAGGAGAATCCTGTCTGGAGGCCCGCCAAGACTTTTTTCGAACCGGATCAATATGGCGACGGATGATGGACGCTCGAGCTAATCTGCGTACACCACTCATGTCAACAATTTATCTTGGACTCAATTTGCAAGGTAAGTTCGACTTGGGACTGCGACAAGGGCTACAATTCGGACGAGGACCCGAGGACGGACTTGATCCGCTCGAACCTGAAATGGGCATGCGTTTTCAGCGAGCAGCAAATGAAACGCTTTCGATTTGAGGTCGCGGAAACAACGGATGATCCGGGGCTGCGAGCATTGCTACGTGAGACTCCTACGGATGGACACATTCGTTTGGCCTTTTGTCGAGAACCAAATTTCTTTGACGCCTCGGTCGTGGAAGGTTTTCATCATCAAACCATCATCTGCAGAGACATGAATGCTCATGGCCAGATCGTGGGCATGGGATCGCGATCAAGCCGCCCTTGTTGGATCGACGGGCGGGTTGAGCGCCTTGGCTATCTCAGTGGCTTGCGTATCGATCCAGAATATCGTGGTGTTGGCCTGCTGCAACGCGGCTACCGAATGTTTGCAGAAATGCACCAACAAGATCCTCTCTGTTTGTATCTCACGACAATTGCAGATGGAAATGAACGTGCATGGAGACTTCTGACCAGTCGGCGTGCTGGACTTCCTGAATATCACTACGCCTGCGACTATCTTTCGTTTGCGATTCCATTGCGGAGCAGTTTCAAGCCGTTGCATCTGCCCACGCAACAAGGTGGGTATGTTCTGCAACGTGGCAGCCAGGAACAGATGGTGGAACTGATACGCTTCTGGCGCAGCAGTGGACGGCAGAGGAGTTTCTTTCCCGCCTATCAGTTGAGTGATTTTCAAAGCGATGGAATCATGCGGGGGTTACGGCCATCAGACATTTTGATCGCTCGTTGGCGGGGCCAGATCGTGGGTACCATGGCTGCGTGGGACCAGATGAGTTTTCGCCAAACTGTTGTTCAAGGATATGGTGACTTGCTCAAGCGTTTGCGGCCGTTGATCAATGCATGGTCACGGCTCAGGAGCATGCCAGAGCTGCCAGGAATTGGGCAGTCGCTCGCTTTGCGATTGGCGGCGTTGCCCATCATCAATAGCGAGCACTCCGATTGTTTTCCAATCTTGCTTCAAGCTTTGAGACAGCTTTGTTCCGGAAGCCGCCATCGCTACCTCGTGCTCGGTTTGACTGAGCATGATCGCCTGCATCAGGTGTTGCCTCGATTGCCAGGGCAGGTTTATCGGACACGACTGTGCCTCGTGCGTTGGCCTGATACTCCAGAGTCGCAGGTTGACAATTATTTGCAAGCATCTTTTCTTCGACAGTATCCACCCTACCTTGAACTAGGCAGTCTATGAGCAAGTTGCCACCTAGTCGATCACTTGTTCACACGGTTTGTTCTCCTCAAGCGTTGAGCGAGGCGGATCGTGAAAGCATGTTGAGCTTGATGAACTTGTACTACCACAATGTAAAGCCGACAAAATTTTTGCAGGATCTGATGGACAAGGATTTTGTGATTTGTTTGCGTGGCACGTTGGAAGCCCAGCCTGTTGAAACGCATAATGCACAGTTGGGTACGGTCCTTGGCTTTTCGACTCAAAAGGTCTTCGTGCATGATTTTAATGGGAAGCTATACCGAATTCTTTTTTCCGGTGACACAGTTGTCTCCCGAGAACACTGGAATTCGCCTTTGCTGGCGAGAGCGTGGGGACGGTTGGTGATGCGTTTGATCGCCGAATCGCCCATGCCGTTGTACTGGTTGCTCCTGACGAAAGGTTATCGAACTTATCGTTTCTTACCGCTGTTTTTTCATAACTATGCGCCGTCATCGCAGGGGCCGGACAACGTTGAATTGGACGGCATGCGTCATGCGTTGACACGGCACCTGTTTGGTTTAGCCTACAATCCAAACACGTTCACTGTCAAAGGAAGGGCGATTGACAATTATTTTTTGCGCAGCGGCGTGGCTGATATCGACCAAGCTAGGCTCCGTGATCGAAACGTCCGTCGTTTTCTACATCTTAATCCAGCGTATAACGATGGAGATGAACTCAGTTGCATCGCGCCGCTCACCGTGGATAATTTCACCGGCGCCGCACGACGCGTCATCGGTGCCAATTATTTCTGAGACACGGTATGTATGAATTGCTCAATCGCCTTTGGCGGCGAGGCTGTCGCAATGAGGCCCGCAAGTTTCAGCTTGCGGTGCGAGATCCCCAGGCTTCACAAGCAGAGACGCTGAAGCGGCAACTTGGCGTGCTCGCACCAAGCCAATGGGGAAGTCGCTGGCGACTCGGTTTGACAACATCCGTGGAGGATTATCAGAAGCAGGTCCCGCTCACGCGTTACGAGGACTATCGCACTGCCATTGCTCAGATAGAACAAACTGGTGAGAACCCGTTGACAACGGAGCGAGTCAGTCTGCTGGAACCCACCAGTGGTAGAAGCGAGGAAACCAAGTGGATTCCGTATACCCCTTCACTGCGTCGGGAATTTCAATCCGCCTTGGCTGTATGGGTTCACAATCTGTTTACTCAACGAACCGCGGTGATGCGGGGGGGCGCATACTGGTCGATTTCACCACCTCTGCAGCGATCCTCAGTCAGTCGAAGTGGGATCCCGATGGGTTTTGATGATGATTCAGCCTATCTTGGTTTCTTCTCACGCCAAGTCGCGCGACGGTTACTGGCGGTTCCTAGTGAAGTCAAGCATTACACCAACGCTGATGATTGGCGATATGCGACTGTCTGGTATCTGCTTCAGTCTTCGAGGCTCGCATTCATTTCGGTTTGGAGTCCAACATTTTTGTTGGAATTGATGACGTTTTGCGATGGTGCATCACGAGCACGGGTTGTGCGTGATGTCTACGATGGCATCTGTCGACTTAGCGATGGCCGGCACATTCGTGACCGGCGAAATCGTGCCAGATTTTCACAGCGGGATCGGAGGCGTGTCGTTGAGTTGCTCGAAGGGCCACTTGGTTTATCTCATTTGTCGCCAAGGATCTGGCCATCACTTTCAGTGATCAGTTGTTGGGCGGACGCTTCTTCGCAGCGTTACGTCAGCCAGGTGCGTCAGTTATTTCCACATGCAGAAATCTCTCCGAAGGGTTTGTTGTCGACCGAAGCCTGCATTTCGATTCCGATCATGAACGAGTCTGGTGCGGCCCTTTCACTGAGGTCGCACTTTCTTGAATTCGTGCCTGACGATGGTGGTGATCCTATCTTGGCACATCAGTTGGACAGAGGGAAACGATATCAGGTTGTCACCACAACTGGCGGTGGCCTTTATCGATATCAGACCGGTGATTGGATCGAAGTAACCGGTTTCCTTGATGCGTGTCCTCTGGTTCGGTTCATGGGGCGGGACTCAACGAGCGACCTCGTTGGTGAAAAGTTGACTGATCAGTTCACGCAATACGTGATTGAAAAATTGCTCGGGGAGATAAAGAACGTAGGGCGTTTTGCTCTGCTCGTTCCCAATGAAAACCAAAAAAGCTACTGTCTGTTTCTGGAACTGGATCGTGACACATTGCATGGCTGGGCCGAAGATGCCCACTGCCCGCTTGTGAAACGATTGGACCAGTTACTTTGCGAGAACGTCTACTATCGTCAGGCACGTCAACTTGGTCAGCTTCACGCGGCAACGATTGTGCAAGAGGAATCCAGAGGATGCTTTCTTAAACGGTATCAACAGTTATGCCGCCGACATGGGATTCGAGCAGGCGACGTCAAGTTGGTGGCGTTGGAGACGAATCCTGAGAGAGCACGGGAATTTCTTGCCAGCGATTAAAAAAGAATCGGATGCAAATGATCGCCAGAAACCAGCCCGTTACGACATCAATCAGGTAATGTTGGTGCAGTATGAGTGTGGAAAGGGCCACCAAAAGAGCCCAAGTCCAGAAGCATGCGGCTGTGACAAATGATGCATTGCGATTGATCGCGGAGACGGTGGCGACCGCTAGTCCGACATGCAAGGAAGGCAGGTAATTGTGTGACAGGTTCATAAAGTCAGCCACATGAAATAAATCGGTCCATGCTCCCACAACGTTAGGATGGGGGATAGGATGTCCGGGTAATAACAGGAAACCAATCGAAGATATGCCGATCATCACTGCGATCGCTAACCCCAGGCGATTGACCTCCTGAATGGATGGGAGCATGAAGGGAATGAAGAGAAAGAGAAGATAGATTGACAGGTAGATGAGCGATGCGGCTGGATAAAAAGGGATCGCTTTTTCCCATGATGATGCTAGGTCGAATCGATAGGTATGCTGTGATGTGATCCAGTCACAGCCGCCATAGACCAGCATGAACCATAAAGAAACGGCAACGGCTACCCACGCAGAATGTGCAATGTGTTCCCGGCTAGGCAGTCTCGAGAGAATCGAGAAACGTGGTCGCTTGGAATCCTGAGAGGATCCGCTTCGAGGCATTGGAGGTGTGCCTTTTGAGTCAAATGTCATCCGTGAGCGGTTCCGGCGCAGGTGTGGTAGCAGGTACGGGGCCTCGCCACTGACGGAAATATTGTTCGAAGTAGCTTTTAGAGGAATCTTTCGATTCTGTTAAACGTGGCAAGTAGTACCAAGATACCTCCGGGTGCCGATGATGATTCAGGTCCCATTGTCCGTGTAACAGGATCAAATCCATAAAATGATTGTGACGCAAATTGAAGGCACCGTTGATCACGTCGCGTTCACTGAAAGCATGGGTCACATATTGTCGCGTCGACCAGTTGAAGGAAAAACAGGCATAGCAAAGCAGCACAGGAAGCAAACGCAAGTTGAAGACCCATGTAAGTGCTGCAAAAACAATTGCGATCAATACCGTTTCAATTCGGATTCGTGTGACCACATCGCTTGGGATGGTTGCAAGATACGCCAGGCCTCGTGCCGGATCAGCCTTGGACAAAATTTTTAATCTCAGGCGGCTCGGTGTGATCGCGATGAACAAAGCGCCAATTGGTATCAGTGGCCAGAACAAACCTAGCAGAATTGAGTACCACTGGATGGACTTTAACCACCAATTGTCCGTTGGGTAGTAGCAGTCAAACATCTCGGTGTCCGTACGATTGAAGCGATGATGGCTACGGTGTGTGTAGTGAATCATGCTAAAGGGTATCGGAAACCAAATCCCTGTAATCAAGCCTAGCCAGTAATTCGCGTTGGTGGTTGATCGCAGCGTGTCGTGAGTTGCATCGTGAAGTAACGCGTAATTGGTCAGCATTGCGTACGAGAACACAATGCCGACAATCAGCGTGGCAATCCACGAACTCGTATGGCTGGCCAACCATAAAAGACTGACGGCAGTGACGGACACCAGTAACACCAGAAAGACATTCAATCGGTCTGGAATCGGGTAGGTTTGGGGTTGCATTGATACACCACAAAAATTTTATCGCAAGCGATCGTTCACTGCGCTTCAAATCAGTACGTTTCAAATCAGCGTTCTAGTCTACCATCTTTCCACCATGGTTTAAGCGAACATGTAACGCGTCATGCCGATGCTCATGGCAAGTAAGTCCTGCTTACTAAGGCACAGCTTATTTGGGGTGTTTCTGATTTGCTGATTCTTGAAAAGGATGTAAAAAGGGAGTGCTTTATGAGTGATCGTTCTGCGTTTGTGATCGCTCTGGAATAAAAGTTTTGAATCGTGCAGTCGCTGCTCTCTGCTGAATAACTGCAGACGGACCATGGCTGATATTTGTGGAGAGCAAGAAGGCAGCGTCAATTCCACCTGATCTTCCGAGGCGGGTGTGACAGGTTTCGACTCATGTGCCTTGCTACGCCCATGACGAGGGGCGGAAATGAA
>Ga0315322_10003640_pt1 | contig 11863 bp, 5 predicted proteins | sample M110021515metaG_FD_203461 | JGI IMG/M metagenome (GOLD analysis project Ga0315322, IMG submission 203461) | Ammonia-oxidizing marine archaeal communities from Monterey Bay, California, United States - M1 100m 21515 | ecosystem: Environmental > Aquatic > Marine > Intertidal zone | place: USA... | reverse complement strand
TGACTTGCGTTCGTCTTCACTTACCGCCTCGCTCGTTTGTTTCGCTCCAGCATCGCTTTCGACACTTTCCTCACTAACTACTCCAGTCGCCAGATCCGGATCAACGGTTTTCGCCTCTGTTGCCCCGGACTCATCCGCTTCCAAATTGCTGTTCGGATCCAAGTCGGCAAGGTCGTGAATCACCAAGCCACCGCCCAGCATCACTGGTGGAGCTTGAGTTATCTGCCCCGCATTTTTCTGTAAAATCTGAGCCACCTCTGCAATAACAAATGCAGAATTGGGATCAAAATCAAGGCTTTCTTCCGCTTTTCGCTCCAGCGTCTTATCCCATCGGTGCAACACCTGAACTCCATACAGCCAATTCCGATTTAAAGAACATTCACAATCTTGCCCGCAAATACTCGCCCGAGTAACAATTGCATCGACCGTTATCTCATCGCCGGAAAGCACTTTGCCCAAAAGGCGTCCCTGACCATAAAGGACTGCTACTGCTGGCTGCGAGTCGTCCGTAATCCCCAGCGAAGAGAGCAGCCACTTTTCTGCTGAACGACGAGACTCCGGAACAACCACAATGGAAGGTCCAGAATCAGTCGGTTTCTCTAGTGTCCACATTTGATCGTTGACACGTTTTACGGCGGCCAGCAATTCTGATTTGGCGCCAGCATCTTTGGATTCATCTCCGGACTGAACCAACACGAACACGCACAGGTCGTCAACCAACTTCGAAAAAACCTCATCCCTTGTGCGAGACTGCACCAACGAACTCAATCCCTCTTCTAGCTGTGAAGAAAAAGGAACTGCGAGAGGACTACCGGCGTTACCTGACCGAACCAAGTCCATGAGAGGCATTTGAGCAGCATCAGGGTTTGCCAGTTGAATCTGTTTTCCAATATCCGAGTCCGCATCATACCAGGCGTAACCTACGTTGGAATCTACTAACTGATTCCGCAACGCCAGATTCCATTTCTCGAATCTTTCCGGCGAAACGCCGACCGGCTTAACCAATCGCAACTGCCAGGATTTTCCATGCACGTTTACAAAAGCAACGTCTCTCACGCTGTATTTACAACGAACCCATTCTTCGGCGTTACCTTGAATCGGCATGCACAGGAAAAAACCGAATGCAATGCTCGCGAAGAAAATCCATCTTGAAGTTTTTAAAATCCAATCGCTGCGCGCATCCGCTTCCGGCGATAACCGATCGATTTCAAAAATAGGATAAGTGTTCATGACGATGTCTAAACTCATTCTTGTTCGGGAAGGCTTTCGTCGACGCTTCGCGGTAGAAAACCAAGAGAGGTTTCGAGCCACGATCCACACGAACAACCTCCTCCACCTTCAGCCGAAAGCAACATTCCCTGTGCAGGGACCACACTAATCCAGCAATCAGTCCGAATTCGATCAAACCGATTCACCTTTTGCGTGCGCACATCCCACCAGGTCGTTTCGCCTAGCCGAGAGAACATACCGTTCGTCGTAAGCGTATAACTAGCGCATCCATGTCCGCCCGGAAAACCGCGTTGAATCGTTGAACCGTCGACCAAAGAAAGAACTTCGGGGCGAAGATACATTAACTCACCTTGAATAGCAGGCCGCGAGATATGTTTCCCATGGTGGTTTGATTCCCAAACCACTTCCTTGCTCCATTTTTTCTTTCCATTATCGCGATCAAATGCCGCAACTGAAAAATGTTTTTTGGTTGATTCCGAAGCCACCGTAACGAGACAGCGATTGTCTTCATCACCACCGCCAGCCAGATAGAAACTAGCCAAATGCCCCGCAAAAGGATCAATCGGTTGCCTCCATTGAAGTTCACCGTCAGCGGCAGCGAGGCACACCAATTCATAAGACTGGGAATGATCGAGGGAAATTCTCCGTTCGTCCGAGGCAATGTGAGCTGGATTTTTATCTTCCACAAAGAAAATTCGGTCGTCCATAATCGTAATTGTCGGATGCAACACAAGACCTTTGTATTCCCACTGTAATTCTCCACTAGTTGGAGCCATCGAAAAAATACTATCGCCTGCAACGACATGGGTGTCCGCGCCACCAGTGGAGTCAAACCACTGACTGCTGCCCCACCATTTTTTATAGATCGCCGAAGACTTAACTTCCGTACCAATCAATTGATCATTGTAGCGACTAATGAATCCCCAGCTTCGATCCTTTGCCTGAGCGTCCCCCACGCTTGCCTGACTTGGGAGATTAAATCGACGGGCTACCTTGCCAGTTTTACCGTCGACGAACCAAGCCTGATTTTCGCTCGCAACGAACACACCATTCTCATCGGCACACCAATTCGAACAGTCATGCGGGACATTCCAACGCATTACCGACGGAGATTCGACGCTCCAGAGTACCACGCCACTGTAACTGTCGAGGGCAATCATCCGTTGCTGCCCTTGCAGGAACAAACGACCACCAGCAGCTAGCGGGGCAGGCTTGCGATTCTGGCGATCGGTCTGATACCGTGGGCCGGGACGGCCAATCCACTGAGTCACCAAGTCCGCTCGATCCGAAGCGTTAGAAAGTTCTTCGCCCCCAAAAGCACTGTTGTCTGCCTGGCCATACATATGACTCCAAACCCCAGACCCCTTTAACGCGTTACGCTTCCATGCGACTTGTTCACCGTCGTGAAAGACTCCCCCCTGAGGACGAACCAATCGACGCATTTGCTCACTCTTGGGATCTCCAATAACCACCGACGCACTTGCTGCAGGTAGAAACTGAATTGGCATATCAGAAACACTCAACCCCTGCCCATAAACTACTTCGGAATCCTCAACCAGTTGCCGACGAATCACCACAGCGTCAGCTTCATTATCAACGACTAACACAACGTTAAATTGACTTTCTGACGAAAGCTTTTTTGCTTTCTCAAGATTCTGGCTTCCCACCACAAACGCAAGTCCTCTTGGATTGGGACTTTCTGCAATCAAATCCGCCGTCCAAGCCGATGGCTTCTGACGATCATCTGCTGTCCAGTCAAAATGCGTATCTAGTGAATAACTCTCCGATACTTTGGAATCCTCACTGTCACCAGTTCGAATTTGGTACTGCAAAATCCGCCGATACGGCAAATCCTTAAAACGTGCTTTATGGGTTTGGGTCAACTCGCTGGAACCCGATCTTTTAATACCAGCTTCGGTAATCAAGTCGACAACAGTTGGGCACTTCTGATCGGTGCCATAAGTGACTTCTACTTCTCTCGGAGCGACGTATTGGACATAGGGGCCGTGAGAAATAAATTGGGGAAGTTGCACGTCCGGAACGACTTCGTTTGGAAAATCAGCCTGAGCGGATTCAAATCGGCGAGCAACCGCAGGTCCATCAATCGCGGTGGAATAGATGCGGACTTCGTGCAATGCGCCCTTCAGCGGAAACGACTCATTCGCATCTCGATAAACCCCCACCGAAAAGTATCGTTTCTGAGCGTAACTGATCGCGCCTTTTTCCTGTTCACTTGAGGCGGCAAGCGAGCCGTTGACATACAATCTCATCTCGCGACCGTTGTAGGTTCCCACAACGTGATTCCAAGATTTCAATGTAAAAGCACGCGGTGACTTAAGGTAGGTTAGACCATTTCCACCACCGGCAATTGCCAGGCAGAAATGGTCGTCATTGTACCCCAATAACCAACCGTGTTCGGTCGCTCCGTCATCCTGAATACATCCCGCAATACCGCCCCATTGCTGACTTTGATCCACTCGTACCCAGGCTTCAATTGCAATTGCCTCCGTTGGCAAGTTTGCAGCGCTTTCTTCATTAACGAGAAACCTCCCGCCGTTCATTTCAGCCGCTTCTAACCGATCCGTTCCTGGAATCCTAATGACACGCCCACTTCCGTCGAGATTTAACGGAACGTTGGATGCTTGATCTTGCACAATCGCCTGCCGAATCGATTCGGTTTTGACAGGTTTACCATTTCGATTCGACATTGCCGATCGATGAAACACCCAACGATGCACCAAGTTTTTATCGCGAACAGGACTCACCGGAGGCGAATCTGCAACTGCTCCCTCCGCGACTGGTTGGCGAACTTTAGGATCGGCTGTTTGAGAAAAAACATGGATTGCACCAGCATCAGTTGAGGCAATCAAGCGGCCTCCGGCCAACGCTAATCCAAACACTCGGCCATCGGTTGGAGATGACCAGAGAACCTGACCATCACTTGCTCGGACTGCCGTTACATGATCGCGACCGCCAACAAACAACGTATTTCCAGCCATCACCAATTCCAGTGGCTCATCGACTTCACATGACCACTTCAACTCATTTGTCATCCGCGCCGCGGCGAATAACTTTTGTCCGTCAATCACATAGAAATCGTCCCCCGCAACAACAATCGACCGTCCTCTGGGAAAAGACGCGACTCTTTCTTTTCCTTCGAATACGCCAACTTGCCCGGGACGGGAAGCACGCCCTCCCTCTGTCCGGACAATCTTTCCCGTATCGGTAAGTACAATCGTCACGCCCCCACCGCCTGGCAATGTTCCAAGGTCCTTACCGCTGGCCCTTTCAAATAGCCGAGGCGCAACGCGTCCCTGAGGTACAATCAATCTTCCTTCGGCTATTAATAAATTTCCTTCGAGAGTTGATTTGGCATGTGGCACCAAATAATGTTTGTCCGGGTTTTGGATTTTTCCAGTTGCCACATCGACGGCACAAATAAATGATTCCCGCCAAGGCAGCAACGAAGCTCCGAAATAAGCGACCTCATCCCGAACAACAATCCCAGTGCGAATAGGAAAATAACTAATCAAACGATCGTTATTGATCAACCGCCGCTGTTCATCGCCAATGTGGATCGAAGGATTGAATTTCCAAATTAGCTCGCCCGAATTTCGATTGAGACAATAGACGTAACCGTCGTCACTTCCAAATAAAATGCGTTCTCCATCGATGGTCGGAGCCAAGCGAATTGGACCACCCGCCACGTAGGTCCACTTCAATTTCCCATTGGATAGGTCAAGGGCTCTTAATAAATCTTGACTGGAGGAACCAAAAAAGAGTGTTTCGCCGTCGCTTACCGGATGAAAACAAGCGTCGTATTGACGCATCGCTGGCAGGTCACGAATCTGACTGAACGCATCCCATCGAGCAGGCCCATCCCATGCAGGCGTTGGTGGAGAGGGAGACTTCCACTCCCAACTTAACTCTAAACAGTCGGGCTTAAATACGACATCGGTACTCCCCGACCTCGCGTTATTAGCCCGAAAGGTGTCCCATTGTTGGGCAAGGCCAAGACTGGGATGGATTAAAAACGCGATAACAAACAGAATGTATTTCATGGCTCGCCCCTGAGTGGTTTAACCCAATCTTAATGCGTGGCGCCTCATAAATCATTCTTTCAATGAAACAATTTGCACGATCCGCAACAGAATCACTAATTTCCAACTATTTTTTGGAACGAATCGGTGGCGACGCTCACTTTTTCGCCGTGGAAACTACCTCGGGAAGATCCTTCAAAAGCCGGTCGGGATAATCTTTCGGAAATGCCCAAAACACATCGTCGTCCTCCCGAACTAGCTTCCTGTCTTCTGGTGACTGTCCAAGAATGAACGATCCGATGTCAGAGCTCACCCAGGGATCTCGATGGAAATAACTGTGTCCCAGGAAACTATTGGCGTCTTTATCCATTCGTGAAGCATCGATCATTTCAATGCTTTTCACCTTCATCAAGACCTGACGTTCCCACTCCTCAAGGCCACCTACGGATCGGCCAAGCCGCTTTTCGCTGTACAGCAATTGAGACAGTCCCAAAGCTTTATCGTTGGGAGAAGCATAAACCGCTACACCATTGGCAAGCTCGAAAAAGCGGTCATGGATCGCGTTAACAAAGGCCATCAAATCCATATCGGGAGCCGCCAATACGACTCGATCTATTTGGTATTTTTCCTGCACCTGCTCAGGCGTTAAATCATTTTCTAAAAGGCGAAGCTCCCGCATTGCATTAACCACAATCGGCGTTCCGGCGCTGTGTCCAATAATCGTGATCGAATCAATATCACACTCTTTTGCTAGATTTGTGATCAATCGACGAAAATGACGAGTACTAAACGTCGCGTTTCCCTTATCTGCCAAATAACCAAGCACGCTTGACTCGGAAGGCCACTCAAACGAAATCATCGCACCTTGCCGACCGGAGTAATGAAAAATCTCTGCAGCCAATAAAGTGTTATCAATGAAACTTGTGTTGTATCCATGAACAAAAATACAAACATTGCGTTGCTCGCTCTCACTTAACTGCCGGTTGAGCGCCTGAACCCAAGGGTTTTCCCGATGCCTGATCAGGTCATCCTTTACATGCCATGGATCTATCTCGATTGGCGTTTTATTTAGCTCCATCCTCTCAAATTCGACCAATGCTTTTTTCTTGTTACAGGCTTTGATGGTCTCCTCATACAACTCATCTTTAGTAAGCCCTTTACCAATCTGCACCTTGGCAATTCCCAAAGTCGGTGTATGGCTCCGCTTGCTCCCAAATGGATCTAACTGCCCAGACTCAGACTCTACATTGCGACCGCTTATGATAAATACAGGCACTAAAGATTCAGTTAATGAATCCAGGCAATTGCTTCCCGGATGCGAGAGACCCAGGGAAAGCGCAAGCGGAGTCGGCATCAGCTCCCGAGAGGGGCGACTTGTTGTCATGCAACCCACGACAGCCAAAACTGAAATCAGCAGCACCAATTTCAATCCCGCAAAGCCCGCGTTCCTAAAATTTAAATTCCATTCTGACACTGTTTCTCTCCTCCAACTCCGGCTGGGAATCGCAATGAGCCGGCACCTCAATCCCGACGATTTCGAACGCGGGATAATAGAGGAATCAGAACACGACAGCAAACCCAGAAAATACAGGGGTTTACGGTCTTTCAGCCCGCTCAATGGGAGCAGAGCAGGGGTCGAGTAAAAACAGAGTCCTGGCGTTACGTCAGGACAAACAACCTGTAGCAAGGATGTTTATTAAAATTCAGGAACAACCCAGTCAGGAATTCCACTTTCTTTTAACTGAGCTTCGTACATTTCAGTCGCGGGATGCGTCTTTGCGTAGGGAGCATTCTCGTTGACCATCAACGGAAGCGTTTCTTCCCACCATCGATCGTAAGCTTTTCGAAGTTTCGTAACGACTTCAGGGTGATCAGCCGCAACGTTAGTTTTTTCAAATGGATCAACGGAAATATCGTACAACTCCTGATTCCCAACCCATCGCCATCTCTTCGTCCGCACTGCACACTTCTTAAACTTACTCAAGTTGGGATCCGCCCCTTTTTCCCACCGGCCAACATGAACAAACAACTGCCTATCCGGCCATTCAACTTCAGCATTTTCCAAAACAGGAACGAGTGACCGTCCATCAATCGCTTGAACGGTCTCTGGAATCTCAACTCCCGCCAACTCACAAAAGGTTTTGTACATATCAATGTGAGCCGCGAGAGCAGGAGTATCCACTCCGGCCCCGAGAACACCCTTCCAACACCAAAAAGCTGGGACGTGGGTGCCTCCTTCATAGGCCGACCCCTTACCCGACTTGAAACCTGCCGTAAATATTGGCGTCGATTTTCCGTTTAACTTTCCTCTTTTCCCCGCCTGCCCGTTGTCGGTCATGAAAATTAATAAAGTGTTGTCCCACAGATTCCAATCATCCATTTTCTGAATCAGGGTTCCCATATTTTCATCAATATTCTCAATCATTCCGTAACGGCCCGCAGTATTTTCATCCCAGCCCAAGTCTAAAAACCGTTGTTTATTTTTCTTAGGCGCTAACATCGGACCGTGAGGCGCGTTGGTGGTGATGTACGTAAAAAATGGTCGACCAGCATCGTGCTGAGCTTTGGTCCAACCCAACGCAGCTTGAAAAAAGACATCAGTACAAAATCCATTTGTCTTCACCAGAGTATCGTTGTGCCGAATGACGTTATCGAAGTAACGCCCAGCTTTCTCACGATTAGGTGGATAGTCAGCGCAACTTCCCGGAAAAGCCTGCCCGATCCCACCTGCACCATGGGTAAACACTTCGCTAAAACCACGATTCCCTGGCTGATAAGGTTCTTCATCCCCGAGATGCCACTTGCCAAAAATTCCTGTCGCATAACCTGCTTTGTTCAACAACTCAGGAAAGGTAGTGGTGCTCAATGCCATTCGCTCACGCTCTTTGATGGTGTGAGTCACACCATTTCGAAACTCGTGTCGACCACTAAAAATTGACGAACGCGACGGCGCACACGTAGGGCTTACATGGAAGTCTGTAAATCGAGTCGACATCGCATGGAGCCGATCGAGATTGGGAGTTCTTAAAACCTTATTCCCCAGGCAGGAAAGATCCCCCATCCCCTGATCATCCGTCATCACAAGAATGATATTAGGTCGCTTACCTTTTAAACCATCCGCATCACAAGTATCAACCGTTACGCCCAAGCCATGAGCCAACAGCATAACCACGGTCAAAACGGAAGCACGAACCAGTAAATAAAAATTCATTTTGCACTCACGATCTTCTGGAACAACATTATCGAACCCTAAAATCCACTTCGCCGCCTTCGTCGATCGGGCACCATTTCAGCGGGCTCTCGTTTCATCTTGCCTTCAGGATCCTGAAGGCTACGAACATCCATCGCCCACATTCCCCGGCCATGGGTTGAAATCACCATAATGTCATCTCGGGGATGGATGACTAAGTCTGAGACGAACGTCGTAGGAAGTTGATTGGCCAGCACGTTCCACTTCGCTCCTCCATCCGTGGAAACGTAGACCCCCAGATCCGTCCCAACATAAAGGACATCTTTATTCTTAGGATCTTCTCGAATGACATTAATGGGACCCGAGGGAATGTTCGCCACGATGCTCTTCCAGGTGTTCCCCGAATCATCTGACTTCCATAAGTAAGGTTTCATGTCGTCATTTCGTTTTCCGTTTTGCGCCATAAATACCGTTCCATCCCGATGCTGGGAGGCTACGATCTGCGAGATCCAACGGTTAGAGGCAATCCCCTTATCCTTTTTGACCCACTGCCCGCCACCATCCGGACTCATGTAAACATTTCCGTCATCGGTTCCAACATAGAGCACTCCAAACTTAAACGGAGATTCAGAAATACTGGAAATGGTCTGATAGGAAATGTCCCCGATTTCCTCAATGTTGTTGTTCGTCAAATCAGGACTGATTTTTTGCATATCGTCTCCGCGATTCATCGACCGATAAAGGAAGTTCATACCGTGATAGAGTACGCGCGGATTGTGCGGGGAAATTATGAATGGAGCAATCCACTGCCCGCGTATTGGATCTGCACCTTTCTCCAACGGAGGCAATAGCCGTTTGCCACGCATTCCTTGATCTAATTCCGTGCGAGAAATTTGACCGTAGAATCCTGCCGAGTAGACCGTATTGGCGTCCGTCGGATCAATCGCATGACTGCTGCCTTCTCCGCCGGGAGCCCACTCCCATTCAACCGGTCGCATTTGACGACTGCCGTCGCGGTTTTCACGAATATTGACGACACCTCGCATGCTGCCGTGATCTTGAATCGATCCGTAAACATTGAATGGCGAATCCATGTCATGCATGACATTGAAAAACTGGACAGCCGGTATTTGTTTCGTGAACAGCCTCCAGTTTTTTCCGGCATCGTAAGACATGTTGATGCCGCCGTCGTTTCCATTGATTAAATAGTTCGAGTCTTCCGGGTTAATCCAAAGGGCATGATGATCACCATGCATTCCTCTTAAACGGCGGAACGTCTTCCCACCATCGTTGGATACGTTGAGCGCTAACCCCATTACATAGATCGTCTCCGGGTCATTGGGATCAACTCGAATTTGGCCAAACACCCACCCGTAAGTGGAGCTTAAGCCCCGCATATAATCATTCGACTGGCTAACTTTTCGCCATTTTTTCCCAGCATCATCCGACCGATAAACCTCCGCCCCTTTAATTGTTTTTGTGCGAGGACGCCCGTACGAATCAAACGAATCACCTTTGGGCTGCTTTTCTGACAAGTCATAATTATCGACAAACGCATACAATACGTCCGGCTTGGTCAGGCACAAATCAATCCCGATGCGACCGCGAAACTTAGCCGCCGGTAATCCCTGATTGATCGGCTGCCATGTTTTTCCGCCATCAGTTGTTTTGTGAATACCGCTGCCGTTGTAGTGTGCCTCATTGCGAGGGTCATTCCAGCGTTTTCTTGTTCGTTGCCAAGTCGCCGCATAAAGTGTTTCGGGGTCACTTGGATCCATCATCAAATCAATCACACCGGTTTGCTCATCCAGCTCCAGAACTTTCTCCCAGGTCTCGCCACCATTGACAGTTTTATAAAGACCGCGTTCGGGATTTTCGGTCCACTCATGACCTGAATCAGCGACGTAGACAATATCCGGATTCGTCGGATGAATTATAATTCGAGGGATTGTGTGAGCCGTTGCCAACCCCATGTGTTTCCATGTCGCTCCCGCATCGATTGATTTATAAACACCAGCACCCGCCATGGAGGATCGGAAAACATTCGCCTCGCCCAATCCGATCCAAACAACATCCTGATTCGACGGCGCAATCGTTACATCGCCAACTGAAGTCGAGACACCATGCTCAAAAACTGGCTTCCAGGTTGTCCCTTCATTCTCAGTTTTCCAAACTCCTCCCGAAGCAGTAGCAGCATAAATCGAATAGGTGTTTGACCTTGGGGTTGTCACCGCAACATCCGTTACGCGACCGCTAATATTCGTCGGCCCTAAAAATTGCCATTTTAAATTCTTATGTGGAGAGCTTTCTTTCATCTCAGTATGTTTCTCATACCAAGCCAAACGATCTTCAGCAGAAGTGTATTCTTGCGCTTGCGTCGAAATAACGACAGGCGCCCACAGCACACAGGAGACGATGAAAACTAAAGAGAACCGTGTCATTAACAACTCCTACAGACAATAGCCAAACCAACACTTGAAAGCAGTAAATCCCGCACGGAACTTCGACGTCCGAGCGAGTCTGAATTCTAACGAAATCAGAGCCGAGTTGCGAAGGTTGGAAAAAAGAAAAAACTCGGTCAGTAACGAACTTAATGACTCGGGCTCCTTCAGCGGGATTTGCCACGAACCCATTCGCCCTCAGCCGCGATAACGGTGCCCCAATCCTGTTGCAGTCTGCGACGCCCCTGGAAACCACATCAGACGCTTTTTCACGCTCAGCCAACAAGATCACCGATCCGACAAAACCTGACCCGTCATTCGAGCCCCCAACACTCCCTCCTCCGACCTGAGCTTACGGGCACCGGCAACCAGCTCACCCAACTCGGCACAACTCACCTGAAACTTCTCGCTTAACGAAACGCGACTTTGGTATAACATCTCACCGGCTTGTGCCAGTCTTTATTTTCCATGTATTGGACGAACTTCAAGGTGCGCTCGTTGTCTTGCAACACATGCTCCGCACAAAGAAAACTCAGCTCATTAAACTGGCCTCGCGATCGATCAAGCTCCACGTGAGATCCCGCAAACTATCGAGTCCCAGTTCTGTTGAAACCGTTTCGCAACGCTTACGCCGACTAGCATATGCACTTTCAGACAATTCATGTCGAACATGACTATTGATAACCACTAAGGCAAGGTGTCATGATCAAAAGGAACATGCTCAATCGACTCATCTCGACAGTCAAGCAACACCCTCCTCTTAACCAGCAAGTTCCTTTACGGTATTCCAACCGGGGCGGTGCCATTTTAACAGCACACTTTGTCTGGCAAATCGATAGTCCGTTACTGTTGAAACTGGCTGGACTACTAACTCCAGGTCGCCAAACTGTTTTAACCACATCTCTCGTGGCCCGGCCTTGCCAAAGGTAATTGAAATCCGCGAGGCGAGCTGACTCGTCTCA
>Ga0315322_10003638_pt1 | contig 11868 bp, 16 predicted proteins | sample M110021515metaG_FD_203461 | JGI IMG/M metagenome (GOLD analysis project Ga0315322, IMG submission 203461) | Ammonia-oxidizing marine archaeal communities from Monterey Bay, California, United States - M1 100m 21515 | ecosystem: Environmental > Aquatic > Marine > Intertidal zone | place: USA... | reverse complement strand
TCAGATGGTAAATCCACCATTAACCCATCAACTCTTTCGTCAATAGTGTTCCACCAAGTTAACATATTATTTTTATGTTCGTAATAAAGTGCCCATTTAACATTATCGGTTTTAGATAGAATATACAATATAACACCTCTACTAGAGTAATCGTAGAAATAACCCTCATCTCTTTGTGTTGTACACCATTTAGTTGACGCACCATATTTTCTACTAGCACTCATATTAAGTGGTTTAAGAACAAGCCATTCCTCATTATCAATAATGATTTGTGTTTCGTAATTAACCTTCTTCCCTAATTTTTTAGTTTCAGCGTCTAATACAACAACGCTAATATCACCTAGGGATTTATAATTTTGTATATCTTTATCCACAATATATCCTTCATCACACAATTGTTCAAATCTACCCAAATCAAGAATTGTTTGTGTCCCACCTACAGAGTCACATGCCATAGTTAATATATGTTGTGTGGTATACGGTATTTCTTTTCTATTGATGTCTAACTTATCCAAATCGGATGAATGCATCACCATACTTTTTTCAGCGGAAATAACTTCTTTAAGTAATAGATGTACAAATTTACCATTCTTTGACGGGTCCAACATTCTTAGTACATCAATCATAGACGCACTATAATCGGGATTATTATTTTTAATGTCTTTTATCCTCATGTGTTAAATGTAAGATTTTTAACACACCATGTCAATAAAAAAAGACCCTCGTTAAAGGGTCTTTCATATTTTTAGTTTCGTACTCTATTTGGCTTAATCGTTAAATGTAGTTCTAGATTCAGTTGATTCGTTATAAGTCTTATTGTCACCTCTTAATTCACAGTCTGAAATTGTACTATAAATACAATCATCAGTATTACATCTTTTCCACATTCCATTACCACATGGTTCACAACAAGGTACAAAATCCATAGAACCTCTTGCTGGTTGTTTTTCTGGTTCCCTAGTAGGTTTTTCTGGACCATGTGGGTCGTCGTCGTCATAGTCACCACCATAATCGTCGTCATCATAGTCACCACCATGTCCACCACCAGTCCAATCATCACCACCACCGGCTGGGTCGCCTGGTCCCCCATCATCACCATGTGGGTCACCTGGTCCTCCGGGTCCACCATCACCACCACCTCTTGGGTCTCCCGGTCCTATTGGTATTGCTGCCCCAACTAGATTGTCTATTGCTTGTATAACGTCATTCGCTGGGTCTATTCCAAATATATCATCTACAGATAAAGTAACTTCTTCGGAATCTCCACCCGTAATATCAACTACCTTTGGTAATTTACCTATATCAGGTTTTCTTCCACTATTATGTAAGATACCACCTTTTTCAAACGCATCTCCTTCAAATCCACCTGAAGAATCTGTGGACGTCCCACCTTTAGACGATGAAGCCCTTCCTTTATCACCTCCGCCACCATGATGTTCCTCTGAAAATAATTCTTTTATTCTTTTAATCTGTTCTTCTAATTTCATAGTATCTTTTATAATAAATATCAATAAAAGTGTAAACAAACATACTTTGGTTAATAAATGGAATTAAACGGATATTTATAATAAAATAAAAACACAGACTTAACTATAATGGCAACACAAAAAGACCTAATACAAAAATTAATAGCTGATTTAGATGCCATTAAGAGTAAATTACCTAATGGTGAAATTAAGAGAATGGAACGAACCTTGGAAATTCTGGAACAGAATCAGAATGAGATGAAAACTGATATTAGGTATATTCGTAAAACTATTCTGGACCCAGAAAAGGGATTAATTGTTAGAATTAATAAAAATACCGACTTTAGATACGAAAAAGAAGAGAAAATAAAACACTATGAGAGTAAATTGGTTGAATTTGAGGGTGTTTTATCTTGGAAAAAGACTATTAGCCGCGGATTATGGGGGGTGTATAGTATTTTATTGGGTATTTTAATTAAATTATTATTTTTTGGTAATTAATTGTGATAATAAACAACAAATAAAGAATAATCTATGGATTTTTGGTGTTGGGTAATCAGTCCTATTATTGGAGCTATGATTTATATTATTTTACATGAATCACACACTGTGAAACGGTGGTTAACTTGTACTAAAGATAGGGTCGATAAAAAAATAAAGGATTTAAACTAAAAAAAGAGGATTTACCCTCTTTTTTCGTATATATATTAGTTTTAACCTACCATTCTACAGTTACTAACTTCTCTCTGGTGTCAATCATAACATTTCTAGGTACAATTGAACCAAAATCCATGTGATTTTGCTCGTCTTGGTATACCCATCCTTCATCATTGGAGAATCCACCCATTTCATCCACAAATAAGGAGAATTCCTCTAACCTATCACCCTCTTCTTCACCCCAAATGTTAACCACACCATTAATATCCACACTCTGAGTGTAAACGAGGATACTTTTTATCCCCCAACTTCTAAGTTCTAACTCGTATCTCCATTTTATTACCACATCAATGCTTTCCATGTCATAATTAACATCATTATCAGCTAATTCTGGTATAAATCTTTCTATGCCAAAGATATCCACATCAGTAGTACTATTAAATTCAGTTGTGAATGTATTATCATCACCACGTGAGAATTGTTCCACAATATTTTCACTTTCTTCGTGTTTTTTAACCACTTTATTTACAATCCTAACGATATCGGACTCTTTTAGTGCTATTTTTTGTGTCTTACCCATAATTTTCTAATTCTATTTTATTATAAATACTTACAAGTGTAAGAAAGTAGAATATGAGCATACTTATAATAAAAGAATTATGGACAATACAAAAGCAATACAATACGATAATTTATTAAGAGAATATCAAAAGTTAGAAAATCAGTTAGCGAGAGTTCCTAAATTAAGTATCGAGGACCAGTCTAAAGAAATTATGGTTGGTGTGGAATATAGTAAATCTAATCAAAATAAGGTTAATTTTATTAGTCAGAAAATGAAAGAAACATCATCATTAATGATGTCACTATACTAAAGATTAGGATTGTTCGTTGATTCTTTTGTTTTCATATGATAAGTTTGAATCATTAGGATAGAAATCGGAATGGTCACTTAATCCAATCATTTCTGCTGTTATAACATATTCTAACTTTTCATATACTCTCTCATCCCTTACATTTTTAATAGGCCCGTAATCTGATGAAATATTATCATCAATGGAAGCCCATCTATCTGGAAACTGTCTCATTTGTTCGAGTGCTGCTTCCTCTGACTTCACTCCCCATATCTCACCACTAATTTGTGTTTCTTCTGTTATCATAACAGTAGCATCAGCATGAATACGATAAACAATTGTTGGTCTTAAATCTAATTTACCTTCATCAAAATTTCTTGAACTTCCACCATTCTGTAAAAATATTTCGTAAAATGTCTTTACAGCATCACGTCTGTAAAAATCACTGTTCCACTTAGATAAGTCAACTCCAAATAATTTTAATACGTTGACTAATTCCATGGACCAACGACCATAATTGTTGGGGAGGTAATGGTTATCATCACTATCTACACTCCACTTATCAATATCTGGAATACTTTTCATAAGTGTGAAAATTCTTCTGAGTCTTTTATCAAATCGCTCTTCTCCTTCTTCTTGCTCCTTAATAGTATTTCTAAGTAGTTCTTTCATCTAACTTATTTTATCTTCATAGCTGGGTGTTTACTACCTCTTTGTTTTGGTAACCCTCCTTTTGTTTCATCACCACCACCAAGTGTTCTGTTATTTTCTGGTAATTCTTGTTCCGTATAGTCTACCTGAGATAAAATGTCGTTAATTTGGTTTTTAGCGTTTTCTTTCCATTCATCCAAGTAATTATTTGTTTCCTTGGTAACTCTATGGTCAGGACTCATAGACCATTCGGCAATCTTATGGTCGAATAACTGATATATTTTGTCAGCTATACTAGACTCTAGGTTTATTTCCTCTACATCAGCGTCTTTTTCTAACTCATCCATTTCATCACTACTTATCCATTCTAATTCATCACTATCTCCATATTGTTTTCTAATTTTATCTAATGAACCATCACCATAAAAATAATCTGGATTTCCACCTGGTGTATCCATACCAGTATCTTCAGAAATAACTTTTTTTATTATTCTCTTTAAGTCCACTTCTGTTAATTTAATTATTTTATTCATTGTTTTAATTTTTTATTATTTTAATTTATACCCTTTATTAACATCCTTTATAAACGTATCCTCCAGCACTTGCACTAATAGGGTAAGATTTATTTATGTGGTTACACCTACTTCTACATGCACTGACCGCTGAACATTCACCTGAACAATATGCTTTTAACATTTTTTCAGCGTCCCAATTATATTTGGTACCCATTTGTCCTAAACACTTTGGGTATGAATTTAAATAAAACATTCCAACAGCGTATTCTCTGGGTGTCGTCCATCCCCCCTTTTGAATTGGTATGGCTAGTCCGTCTTTAAACTTTCTTGTTGCGGCTTTATTTTGTACACTTTCACTTTCAGAAGAGTGTAAGAATTTCAACATTCCTTTTTTCCAAGAAGCGTCTTTCATTTCATCTCCACTATAGGTTTTGATACTATCAATCATCTCGTCTTGACTCTTACCAAAATATGTTTTGGTGTCCATAGCCTTATAAAGTTTTTTTAATCCTCTTTTAGTGAAATGTAAAATTCCTACCGCTGTATCATCCTGACTATCTAAAAATAAATCAGTATAACTTTTTGAACCGCCAGCAGAAATAGTACCGTTAATAATCTCTATAATTAAGTCGTCTGAAATGGATGCTGTTTCATTAGATTTTGCACTAGGTCCACTTGGAGTGTTTGAGGAACTTGGGTTTGGATTTACGTTTTTATCATCTTTCATCGCGGTTAATACTTCTTGAGTTACGACTCCGTCGACAGTTAACCCATGGTCTTTCTGAAAACTTTTTACCGCGGCTTCGGTCTCAGGTCCAAACTTTCCATCTACTCCATGTCTGGGTAATGAATATTTTCTATTAACTAGTTCTTGTTGAAAAACTTCTACTTCATCACCTCTACTTCCTTTTTTTAATGTGACAGCGTCTTCTTCATTGATTAATGAGGTACCGTATAATGATTTACTAGACTCATGTAATTGTCTAATTCTGTTTTTTTCCGAATCACTGACTTCAAATATATTCCTCATTTTATCTAAATTGTTTTTATGTTATATAAATAAATATAATTTATATTATAATAAACACATTTAGTTTTGTAGTATCAATAAAAATACTTATCTTTGTAGTATGAAAACATTATTGATGACAATAACCATATTAATACTAACTGTAATCGGTGTGTCTAATATCAATTATAATCTTGAACCTAAGATAAAATATATAGATTTTGAATTACCGAATGATATGATGGCTATCACCATACCACCATTTGGCATTTTTATCTCACAAGAATATAAGTCTGAAGGTGATGGTCCGGGGACTATATTGGCTCATGAAAAAATACACTGGTTACAATATCAAGAGTTGGGGTTAATTGGATTTTACTATTCCTATATCCCGGACTTAATTAGGTACGGTAGAATAGACCACCCCATGGAGGTGGACGCTAGAGAGAGGTCTAAGTAATTATTCCGGAATTCCGTCTTTAATACAACTATAGCCTTTCATTCTTTGTGAAACTTCTTTAACGTATCCGTGGGTTGTTAACTCGTCTTGTTTAAAGTTCGGTAGGTAATTTCTAACAAACTCATCTTTATTGGCTTTTTCAGAACTACAAGGTACTCTTAAAAATCCATCTACACCAGCATCTTTTTTAGGCATACACCACTGTTTTATCACCTTTGTGGGTCCTGCATTATACGATGCTATAGCTAAATCTAAAGCTGCGTTACCTGTTGAGTACTTGAAGTCTGTATTCCGTGACGTTGCGTCTGACTTATCAGAAAAAGATGCAACTACTGAAGGTTTGTTAGTGTCATTATATTTCATAGCTTTTTGATAGTTTTCCATTATATAAGCAAAAGTAGCTGACATTGCCCCAGTAGCTTCCAACAACTCCTCGTAAGGTATCCCATATTTGGCAGCAACATCTGGTGTCATTTGACTAAGTCCCATACTAGGTTGCCAGTTATCAACCTCACTAGACATAATTTTTTTAGCTTGTTTCAATAACCAAGGACTACTATTTAAAATATATTCAAATGGTGTTTTAACTGCGTATTTAGTAGGGAACATCCAACTAATCCATTTTGGTCCGCTCTCTGTACCCCAGTATTTACCAAAATTACTTTCTCTACCTATAATACCTAAAACAACTTTAGCCATTGTAGGGTTTTTCCAATATTCTATAATTTGTTCTGTACCAATCTGAAAATCCTCTGGTACACATGGGTATTTTATTGGTTGTTTATCTTCTTGTTCAGATAAAATATGTTTTAATTGTGATTGGGTTATTTTTATTTCCATTCTAACCAAATATTTTTTCCCACATTTTATTAAATGCTGTAGTCGCGTCACTTCCTGTACTATCCGTACTTCTTGCCCAAACAATAGAATTATTTCCTCCCATCTTGGAGAGTGGTGTGGCGTATACATTACCATGTACATTGTGGAATATAATAGGTTCACCGTCAACCTTTGCTCCAACAAAACCTAAATGGGTGTTAATTCCTGGTCCCGTACCTGATGTTAGTGTTTTTCCAGCTTTAAATTTGATATCTTTACCTATGTCTTCTTTTGACCAAGGTTCCCCATCTTCTTTAACAAAAAATGGTCCGTCACTCTGCCTAATACCTTCACCCATATTCTTGTTTCCTGTCAATCCTTCATAAAAGGCCCTAGTAAACTCACCAGAAGGTTTGTGATACAGACCAACTACATCATCAACATTTAAATTACTAAAGTTACTTTGGTTAGGGACTAGATTACCGACGAAACTCCTCAAACTACTGTTCATGTTAGTTTCTGGATTTGCATTAATTTTATTAAAATATTCTGTCATATCCTTAACATCACTTGATTCCAAATTTTCAAAAGTAGAAAATGTGTTATTACCTATACGATGTGCATGCCACGCGTTACCCTGCCATTTCTTTAACATATCGGATACCCATTGTGCACATCCTAAATCTTCATCACACTGTATAACTGGTGTTTCTTCCTTTGGATTAAAACTAATATTGTCACTTAGGGAATCGGAGAATTCTACATTATCGAACTTACCCTCAACACTACTTGGTATATTTATGTCGTCAGCTGAAGAATAGGTTTTTAAAAAACCACTACCTTCAAATTCCTTACCATGTTCAATATAGGCCTGTTTAATGTACCCATTATCGTGTGAACCATCCAAATCTAATGTTTCACCACCATACTCCCAGTCAGGATAATTTATCCTCATCCATTTTCTAAATATATTACCTTCGTTTCTATCTACTATAAAATCTTTCCAATCATTTCCAAAGTCTTTCCAAGTAGTGTATTCTTTTTCATTGTTGGTGTTACTGTCTTTATCCCTAAACGGATTAACCTTTTTTGCAAAATAAACCATCAACGCCTTCTTAGTTTTTGGTCCAACATAACCGTCAGCCTTTAACTTTTTGGATTCTTGGAACTTCTTAACCGCTCTTTCGGTTTCTGAACCAAACTTACCATCTATCGTTATTCCTAATATTTTTTGTATGGTCTCAACAAACTTACCGGTAGAACCTCTACTGTATACACTCTTATCGGCACTATCAATAGGTGGAGCTTCATTAATTAATGCACCATTTATATTTTTACTATTAATGTGTAAATTAAGTATCCTTTTCTTTTCCTGTTCTGATATACGCATTTTAATACCTTATTTTAATTATAAATATATTCCTAACCAAGATTACCGTGAGCTCTACCTTGTCTCAATAGTTTTCCTTTAGTCCAAGCTTCGTAGTTTGGTCCTAGACTATACACAAATTGCCTTCCTTTTCTTTCCATTTTAACAATTCCTGAATCTTTAATTGCAGCGAAGAACATATTGTTATGTCCTCTAGGTCTAGGATGACCTAAAGCATCTTCATAGAATTGATTGGATGTTCTTCTAGGATTTTCTTTTATATAATCTACAAATCTCTTAGTCATAGTACCTGGTCTAGGTGGGTATTTGAAGGTGTAGGACGACACATATGATGTTGAGTCCCAAGTACGATAATCTAGGTCGGTATATTCCTTAACTTCATCACTATTTAATGCGTCTTTTAGTATTGGTATATATATATTTCTAATGAATTGTTTTTGCATACCGAATCTATGGTAAGCACCTGCACCATCTCGACTTAAGTAATTGAGTTGGTATTCATTGTTAGGTCCCAACCAATCAGTATGTAAATCGTCTAACTCAACATATTCATTATATTCCACTGCTGGTTGACCTAAGTCATCATCATCTGTTATTACCTCAACATCAACACCTGGGTCACCGTTAAAAAATGGTGTTGCATCAACTTCAATTCTTGGGTCTACACCTGTCCATTCCCACTTGCCGTTTCTTATCTCTAATGTCCACTTTCCTGTTTGTGTGCTATAAGTAATTCCATTGGTTGAATTTACATATTCATCTAATTTTATTTTAAATTCACCTAAACTTAAAATATGTGACCCCTCTTCCTTAGTCTCATTATATTCTCCTTCTAATGCATGAATTAATTGTTTAGGTAAAATAGACCTAATAGCTTCAATTGTTTGGTTTGTTAATTCATCATCTGCTCTATCATACCATTGTTCTACTCCACTCCATTTTTTATGTAGAGCTATCTTAAAGAAGTCCCCAACATCTTTTGATTTATCAATTATATAAAATAATACCCCTGTCTTACTATAATCTTCAAAATGTTTTGGTGCGTCTTTGGAGGCTGTACACCATTTGGTTGATGAACCGTAGTAACACGAACCTTCGTAAGTATTTGGTCTAACTAGTAACCATCTATCATCTTCATATAATTTATCTACTCCGGCTTTGGCTTGTTTTTCTTTTTGTTTTCTAGTTTTTTTTGAGTCTACCTCATCCATTACTCTTTCTAAATATGAAAGGTCATCATAAGAATCTATATTCCTTGGTGAAGTAGCTACCCTACTACTTGGGTCAAATACATCCATAGAGTTTATAAATGCTACACTTAGTCTATCTACATTATTATGAAATCTTTTAATCACAGATGTTATTTCAAAGGGAGCTGTTGATTCTTCATTAAGATATGTCTTAATCATCCACATCAGGTATTTGTGATTACCTGAAGGGTCCTCTTTAACAAAATGTTCCAACACACCTTCTACATTAGTATACGAACCAACCCCAGCTGCGTTACCCGGTTCTGCAACAGGCCAAGACCCAACAGAATCTTCAAAGTATCGTTGTGCATCTTCTACTCTACCTTCTAATAATATATTTTTTAGTTTCATTCCCATTTTCTATTATACTTTTCTCTCTGGTCCACCATCACATACTCAACAGTATCGTGTTTACCACAATGAGGACATATTAGTTTTTCTACATCAGAAGCTTCATTAATTTTCCACTCACCCTCACATTTCTTATTACCACATTTGTAAATATATGTATGTCGTATGAACACTTTATGTCCCATTATATATTAATTATTTATTTTCAATTATCAATTCTCCAAGCACTTCAATTCTTCCCATTAGTTCTTGGAACTTTATTGGTGTTATATCCATTTCTTTATTAGTTGTGTCGTACAATTCCTCTAAATGTTTTTTATATTCCTTTATTGCTTTTTCTTTGTCAAACTTACCTTCTGAGGCTTTATCATAGTATGGTAATTTTACCTTAAAGTGATGATAAGTTAACATTGAATTTCCTCCTTTTTCTTTTGCGTTATCTGTTATCTTTTCTGCGCCTTTACCTCTACCCTCAGCAAAGTTTTCCATTTCTTTTTTAGAGATGGCTTCTCTTAATATTTTACTTAATTCTTTCATTACCATTTTTTACATGACCAGTACCTTGCTTTCCATTTTGGTCCTGGGTTATCACAATTATGCCTTGCTCTAAAAGCTTTTCTTCTTTCAGGATTAGACTTTTTAATTCTCATAGTTTTTTCTCCTTTCTTTTTTGCTGACGTACCACCATGACCAAAGTTAACTTTAACCACATTGCCTTTTTCATTTTTCACGTAAACCTTAAACTTTTTAACATCTCCTCTAGTTGGTTTGTTAAGTTTTACTTTACGTCCTCTGTATTCTGCTTCTTGTATTATTTCTTCTTCAATGGGCACACAATTTGGTACTTCTTTTCCATCTTTCTCTTTCATTCCTATCATATCATACCCATCCCAACAAGGATTAGTTTTCTTCTCTTGGAGTGACTTAATTTCTTCTGCTAATATTTTTCTAATTAACTCTAACATTTACATTGTTTTTGGTAACTTACATTTAAGTAATGGAGAACCGTTTATTATTGGTTGACCGACATCATCAAACTCAATAGTTTTTACTTTAACTGCTTTATTCTTAAATCTCCCCACCAACATTGTGTCTCCTTTTTCGATTGGGATTATTAATTTTCCTTTTTTATATTCTATTTTCATAACTAATTGGTCCTATAAATATAATACCACTCACCATCTGGACCAACCGATTCATTTTCATTACCATCATAACTTGATAGTGTATGTCCTCTACCATCAGCTTCTATAACACCATCTATAAACTCATCCTCATCAATAAATTCTTCTATCCTATCTTCCAGACCCCACTCTCGAAGAGCTTCCATTGGGTCATATCTTACTTCGTCCATTCTACTTTCAACATATCGGTCTTTTGCCTCTTCTGTGTACTCAAAGTTATCATCATCTTCACTAATATCTTCTTTTTGTTCTTCTAATTCCGTTATTTTATTTAGAATTTCTTCTTCTTCCCAATCTTCTGCCTCTTCTAGTTGCTCATTAAGGTCACCTAGGTCTTCGTCGATTGCATCTATCATAGCTTCACCTTCTTTACTTAATTCTCTGTCGTCGTCATCCAAATAATCTTCTGGTCTATCTTGTACATCATCATAAAACCAGTCCTCCATATAATCTGCTACCGCGTTACCATCTACATAATCATCTATAAAACCTGGGGAAAATCCATCATAACCGATATCATCAAGTAAATTTCTTGTTCTTTCAATGGCAGCTTCATCTGCGGCATCATCAGGACCTACTGCATATTCAGCACCACCATATTCAAATTCATACATGCCATAGTAGTCATATAGTGGATAAATATCATATACACTTTCCGCGTCTCCATAGTCATCTTGTAGGTTGTCTAAATCTTCACCATATTCTTGTGCTTTCTCACCATTAGGGTCTGCAATAACTTCTGGGTCGTTTTCCATTGCAGACCTTAAATCCTCTATTTGTTGACCTATTTCATTTTTTGTTGCCCCTTCCCATTCATCTTCATCTATTAACCAGTCTTTTAATGCCTGTGCTGCTAAACCTTGTGCATCTGTATTGTCTGGATTCCATTCATCATTTTCTCTTCTTACTGAAGCTTCAACATCCATTTGTACTCGTCTTAGCCTTTCTCTTTCTCTTATCTCTTCATTCTGACTTAATCTTTTTGCCTGCAACTCCGCTTCTTGTCTAATCCTGTCTTCAAATTTAATAGCAAAATGATTTCTTATCTCTTGTATCATCTTTGAATTTTGTACGATTGGTAAGATATTATTCTTGTCTGTTATAGGATTATCTTTTACATCCCAAAAATCCTCCATGTGTCCTGCTATCTTTTTGTTTAAAGCGACTTTATAGTAAGGACTTGATGTAGGTAGAGTTTTATCAATTATATAATAAAGTTCTCCACTACCTTTGTACGTTGAGAAGTGAGACTTGGTCTCTTTGGC
>Ga0315322_10003632_pt1 | contig 11874 bp, 10 predicted proteins | sample M110021515metaG_FD_203461 | JGI IMG/M metagenome (GOLD analysis project Ga0315322, IMG submission 203461) | Ammonia-oxidizing marine archaeal communities from Monterey Bay, California, United States - M1 100m 21515 | ecosystem: Environmental > Aquatic > Marine > Intertidal zone | place: USA... | reverse complement strand
CTCTCATCGAGCTAACGCGATAAGTAATTCATTACCCTTCGATGACGCTCAAGAAGAGTCCGCAGTTGCATTGTTCTGCAAGTTGATTCGCGAGAAGCCTTCCCATTTGTCAGCTGATTTGCCGGCTTGGGATCAGCTTGAAGAACAATTCTCCAACTGTCTTGCAGAATTAAAGTCGGCGGTGGAAAGCCAAAGCACTGTGCCCGGATCAAGAGAAATTTCGCCATGAAGGATCTGTTCTGTAAGTAGATCCAGATTCGGCTGAGAAAGTCGATAGGGGATCTTTGAAAACCCAAAGTTCGTCACAACTGTGACGAGGTCGTTCCCTTCGCCTCGAACAAACCCAAACAAAGGCGACGGCAAATTCAACACGATTTGATCGGCATCGGGGTGAAACGCTGGAAGCCTGCGTCGTATCGCCAAGCGACGCGCAAGTTCCTCGCGCGCTAAACGACGCGGTCCTGTCCAACTTTGGGATCGATCGGTGAGCGTTCGTTTGGGTCGGTTAATCGCTCGCGCGTGACCACTATCTTGAACTGCTTTTATGTCGTTAGGTTCACCTTCGACAGCTGGTAGATAAAACGCCGGAACTCCTTGAAGACTCGCCAGAACGGTGTGACCAGTGAGTAGTCGGTCCAAACCAAACAGCGATGCTGGTGCAACATTGAATTCATAGGGCCGAATCCTTTCTGGTGTTGTGTGGCCCGTCCAAGTTCCGTTTGCTCGCTCGGTTGCGGCTATCAACGTTTCAATTTCAGATTCGTCTAACAGATCTTCCACGGGGCGAACCCCGATTCCGTCGTGACTAGCGAGAAAGTTGAGAAACGTCGTGCCTTCAGGTGGCTGCTCCGACTCCCGGAGCCAGGGAGTGATCCGTTCGCTTGAACCGGTTATGAGTGCATGTGTGAGGAGAGGTGCGAGGGTGAAGTTGTAGGCAAGGTGCGCCTGCTTTCCGTCGCGCAGGTAGGACAAGTTCTCTGCATGGGGCACGTTGGTCTCGCTGATCAAGAGAGCGTCAGGACACCGCCACTCCAAAAGGTCACGTAGGAGACGAACGAGCTCATGTGTTTCTTCCAAATGCACGCATGTTGTGCCGAGACGTTTGTGCGCGTACGCCACGGCGTCAAGCCGAATCCATCGAACGCCGGCCTCAAGTAAACGGTGCAGCGTTCTTAAGGTTTCTAGGAGAACTTCTGGTTCCGCCCAATTGACATCAACTTGGTCAGAGCTGAATGTGCACCACAGATGTTTGACACCGTTGGTTGTCTCGCAGGGAATTAACAATTCTGTAGTTCGCGGGCGTACGACGGCCGAGAGGTCGGTGTCAGGCGATGCAGTCAATAAACATCGGCAGCCTGGGTCGATGTCATTTCGAAATTCTTCGACCCATCGGTGAGAGGCGCTTACATGGTTCAGCACAAGGTCCGCCATGATTCGACTGTTCGCCGATATCGATGCGATGTTTCTCCAACCGCCGAACTCTTCAGCAACTTCGCAATGATCTATAACGGCGAACCCGTCATCTGAACTAGAAGGAAAGAACGGGAGGATGTGAATCGTGGAAAATGCGTCATCCAACTCTGACAAAACACTCTCGAGGGTCGCCAGAGGCGGTTGGTCATGGTGACTAATTTGGTCAGGATATGCAATAAGTACGACATCGTTTTCAGACCAACGATCCCCTCCGGCTGAGGCGATCGGGTCGCCCAACGCTGACATGCATCGTTCGAGCAGTGCGTCAACGTCAAAGTCGCTGTACAGCAATCGAAGTCGCTGACGTATCCGCTCTTTTTGAGACGTCATGGCACCGCCTGACGCCCCGCCGCTCAACTGAAACTATTGATGTCGTTTAAGACCTCTTGAGCGTGTTCTGAAAGATCCGGGGAGTCCCTGAAGTCGTACGACTTGGCGATTAGCCCATCGGGACCAATCAAATAGCTAGCTCGGCGAGGCCATCCTGCCGCTTTGTGGTCAGCTGGTCGAGCAACTTCATAAGCAGCGCCAGCCTCACGCGCAGGATCCGCGAGCAACCGATATGGGAAGCTCTCACTGTCCGCGAATACCTTTTGTTCTTCGACTGTGTCGAATGAGGCACCCAAAATTACGGCATTGGCTGATTCAAACTCTGGGGCTCGATCACGGAGCCCCTGTCCTTCAAGAGTTCAACCAGGTGTCGACGCTTTCGGATACCACCACAACAACACCCATTGACCCGCGAAATCATTCAACGAAACTTGGTCGCCGTTCTGGTCGGGCAGAGTAAACGCAGGCGCAGAAGCTCCAACTTCAAGCATTCGAATCCTTCCAAATGTGCACCCCGGAGACTAGAGGTATTTGCCCTGAATAGCACGCAGCAACTGCGGGGCCACTGCTTCCCTGCCTGGGCTCTAAGGTTTCCTCATGCATGCACTTTCAATGATGACCAGCGAGGAAATTGAAACCAGCGTTGCAATACTGCGCGAATCCGGTCGGATTGACGACAGCGCGACATTTCACGGTTGTTGCATCTACGAACCACCCAAAGCAGAGGTCGCCGCTTGGAACGCTGGAGATCCTATCGATCGGCGTCTAGATCTGGTGGTGCGATATGAGGGTGAGGTGTACGAGGCCAGGGTGTCGGTAAGCCGCGGCGAAGTAGACCGCTGGACGATGATCCCCGGCGTAGTGCCACGGGTCGGGTTCGTGGAGTTATTCAAAGTCATGGAAGCAGTTACCTCGGACCCTGATTTCCAAACGGCACTAGCGAAACGCGGGATTTCTGATCCCTCAACGATGCAAATTGATCCATGGCCTACAGGGGATTACCAACTCGAATTCGAGAATGGTCGACGTGTGCAACGGTGCATCGCATTTCATCGTCCCACCCCCAACGACAACGGCTACGCCTTTCCCATTGACGGACTCATGATCCACGTTGATGTCGACACCTTGGAGGTCCTCCACATCGAAGATTTCGATCAATGGCCCCTCGCTACGGAGAAGGGAAATTACGACGTTGACTCCGTCGTCAACGACTACGGGCCGCTCCGAGAAGATCTTCGACCAGTCGAAATTACTCAGCCCGAAGGAGTGAGTTTCTCTCTCGAAGACAACGAGTTGTGCTGGCAAAAGTGGCGCTTTAGAGCAGTCATGGACGACACCGAAGGGTTGGTTTTACACCAAATCACCTACACACAAGATGGCATCGAACGGCCAATTATCGACCGGGCCTCACTGGCAGAAATGGTCGTTCCCTACGGTGACGTCAGACCAAGTCAAACCTTCAAGCACGCTCTCGACTCAGGCGAGTACGGGCTAGGAATGACGGTGAACTCGCTGACACTTGGATGTGACTGTCTTGGCGAAATCGTCTACCTCGATGCAGTTCAGATGCTTGACGACGGGAGTGTTGTAACTACCGACAACGCGATCTGTATTCACGAGGAAGATTTTGGGATCGGCTGGAAGCACACAGACATGCTGACGGGACAAGTTGAGGTGCGTCGATCGCGACGTCTGGTGGTAAGCAGTATCCACACCGTAGGTAATTACGAATACGGGTTCTTTTGGTATTTCCATCTCGATGGGTCCATCAAGCTCGAAATAAAATTGACGGGCATTCTGACAACACGTTCACATCGCGACGGTGACGACCTGACTTTCGCTCGGCAGGTAGCGCCTAATGTTTCTGCTCCGATTCATCAACATATTTTTTGCGTGAGGTTGGACATGGCTGTTGACGGAAACGCCAACAACGTCGTCGAAGTCAATACAGAGGCGTTGCCTCCCGGTTCCGACAATCCTCACAACACTGCTTTCGCAGCGCGCGAAACGCTTCTCAGTAGCGAGCGGTCCGCTATGCGACAGACCAACTCGGCAAGCAGCCGATATTGGAGGATCGAACATTCCGAGAAGACGAACCGGCTGGGAGGTCCAACTGCTTACCGTTTGTTGCCTTCCTCCACCGCCACAATGTTCGCCTCGGCGGACTCGCCTCACGGCCAGCGCGCTGCCTTTGCTAAACACAATTTGTGGGTAACGCCGACGGTGCAGGCAGAAAGATACGCAGCTGGCGATTACCCCACGCAAAGGAACGCCGGCCAGGGTCTACCTAAGTACACGGCGGAAGATCGCCCAGTGTCTGACACGGACATCACGGTTTGGCACAGTTTCGGACTCACCCACGACGTCCGAATTGAGGACTATCCAGTGATGCCCACTGAGTACGCCGGATTCCTGTTGGTTCCCGACGGCTTTTTCGAACGTAACCCTGCTATTGATGTTCCACCGAGCAGCACTGGCCATTGCCACTAAACCCAACACTTCCAATTGACAGCTTTAGTCGTAACTGCCGCGATCACTGAGCCTGCAGCAAGGGCATTCCTTCAATTGGCCAGTCGATGGCATAGACGTATCCCTTGTCAGAAGAAGTTACGAACAAAGTACGAAGGTCTTTTCCTCCAAAACAGCAATTCGTCGGTCCAGCGTCAGGAAGCTCAATAATTTCGATGGGGCGACCGTCCTGCCCGTCAAGCACGAAGAGGTTGCTCGAACCATGGCCAGCCACGATGATTCGTCCGGATGCATCGAAGCAGAATCCGTCAGGCACCGATCTCCGTCCGATCATCCCATTCGCTTTCGGCGTCTCACTCAAAATTCCCGGCTCCTCAATTCGGTAGCTCAGAAGCATCCCAGTTAGGGACTCGCAAACAATCAGCACCTTCCCATCTGCGCGTACACCTAGGCCGTTGGGAAAAGCGACGTTCGTAACTGCTCGAGATGCCTCTCCTTCGGAGTTCACATAACACACCGGCCCTCCGGCCCTGTCCCCGCCAACAAGTCCACTCCACACTGGATCAGTGAAGTAGTAGCCACCATGTGCGTCGAAACAGACATCGTTAGGAGAATTCAAAGCTATTCCATCGATCTCGAGGAGTTCGTCGATGACGTCACCTTCGACGGTGACGCGTTGCATGCGCCCCGGCCCGCCTTCGGGTTCACCGGCCTCAGATGTTGAAGGCACATCGGAGGGCCATTTGCCGCCGTTGTTGCAAACTAAAAGATCGCCTTGGGCGTCAAAAGCTGCCCCGTTCGGTCCACCTCCGGTGGCGGCATAGGTTGAAACCGTCCCATCTTCCGAAATTTTAGAAATACGTTGGCCCGCTATCTCGGTCACATAGAGAGCCCCGTCTGAATCGATTGCTGGACCCTCGGGAAACATAAGTCCAGCGGCTAGTCGGTCCACTTGATTAATCATTAATGCCCTCCACCGTCGTCCGAGAGTGGACGCTACGTCATTGAATTTGATGACGCGGCCCGGATTCGCGACCAATACTGGAGCTATGGGTATTCGATTAAAGGGCCAAACGGCCATCATCACGGGCGCCGCACGCGGTCAAGGCGCCGCTGAGGCACGACGTTTCGCCGACGAGGGGGCGTTCGTCGTCATCACCGACCTCCTCGATCGCGAAGGTGAAGATTTGGCGACCGAGATAGGCAGCGCCGCAACTTTTAGACATCTCGACGTAACGAATCAGCAAGCCTGGGGCGAACTCATCGAAGACGTACTGGACGAAAAAGGCGCCATCGACGTACTTGTTAACAACGCAGGCATTTTGGTATTTGACCGCATGACTGGGACTTCGCAAGAAGAGTTTGAACGAATAATGGACGTGAATTGCACTGGAGTGTTTCTTGGGATGCAGGCGGTTTCTGATGTGATGAAACAGCAACATTCAGGATCCATAGTGAACATTTCTTCAGTCGCCGGCCTACAGGGAGTTGGGTTTCAGTTCTCCTACTCGGTAAGCAAGTGGGCCGTGCGGGGCATGACCAAGTCGGCCGCCCACGAGCTCGCCCGCCACAACATCCGAGTGAATTCGGTTCATCCCGGGCTCATTGATACCGCCATGCTTGAGCAGTTCACAGAAGAAGGGTTCACCGAGCCAACTGCTCACGTACCGATGGGCAGGAATGCCAGTCCGATCGAAGTGGCCGAACTAGTGCTGTGGCTGGCATCTAACGAAAGCAGTTATTGCACTGGCAGCGAATTTGTGGTGGATGGTGGGCTCTCAATCACTTGACGGACATATTGGCTGTTGGGATTGTTCTGACGTCTTGGAGCGGTAAACATAGACCTGAACAGTCCAGATTGGAGGCCATCCGTGCGCACCATTCCTGATCCCTTGCTACGCGCCGAGGCGATACATAATTCGAAAACCGCCTTTATTTGCGAAGGCCGAGAACGAACATTTGGTGAGTTCGTCGATAGGTGCCGGCGGGTGGGCAGTGTTCTTGATGGTCTTAAAGTTGGTTCTGGAGAACGAGTGGCGCTCTTAGCCGCTAACTCAGATACTTACGCTGAGTTGTACGCAGGTGTCCCCTCGTCCGGGCGAGTGGTCGTGCCTTTGAACGGTCGTTGGGCTGAACCCGAATTGGCGTACGCATTAGAGGATGCGGAGGTAACAATTTTGATTACCGATCAGGATCCGGGGGAGCTACGTAACTCAGTCGAACAAGTGTTGAGTCTCCAAGAGTATGAGGATCACTTGTCAACATCTGAACCTATTGAATTCGCTCAGATGAAGGAAGACGACCTAGCTGGTCTGTTCTATACCGGTGGAACTACTGGCCAAAGCAAAGGTGTGATGCTGAGCCATAGAAATCTGATTGCGAACACTTTGCATAGTCAAATCACAATGCCCCTCGATGGTGAGGACACATATCTGGTCGTCGCCCCTATGTTCCACGCCGCGGGATCTAACTCAGTGCTCCAGTGCCTCGCTTTAGGTATCTGCCAGGTTGTGGTTCCCGCCTTCGAGCCGAATTTGTGCTTGGACCTCATTGAGAAACATCGTTGCTCCGCCACGTTGGCTGTCCCAACCATGGTCGCGGCGTTGATAGAGGCACAAGTGTCGAACCCTCGAGACACTTCGAGCGTCACCCTGATCGCTCACGGGGCATCCCCAATCGCCACTGAAGTACTTCGACGCGCACACGAGGAGTTCCCAAGTGCCGAACTCTTGCACTTGTATGGCGCTACTGAAACCTCGCCTTTAGTAACCGGTCTTCGCCACGAGGAGAACCTCATCGGCACCGCTCGCGGCAAGTCCGTTGGGCATCCGTCTCTTGGTGTGTCTTTGCGGATTGACGCGGAGGCGGGTGAGGCTGGCGAGGTGTTGGTTAACGGGCCCAACGTCATGCAGGGCTATTGGAACAAACCCGATCAGACCGCTGCTGCTTTAGAGGGTGGCTGGTACCGGACCGGAGACGTCGGCTACCTCGACGATGAGGGGTATTTGTATTTGGTTGATCGCGCGAAAGACATGATTATTTCGGGTGGGGAAAACGTCTACTGCTCCGAAGTGGAAGAGGTCATTTACCAGCACCCGAAGGTCTTGGAGGCAACGGTTTTTGGGATTCCTCATGACCAGTGGGGTGAGCAGGTTCACGCTGTCGTCGTCCCACGCGACGAAAGTTTGACTGATACGGAGCTCCTCGATTTTTGTCGAAGGTCGCTCGGCGGATACAAGCTCCCACGTTCGTTCGAGTTTCGGTCAGAAGAGCTGCCGAAATCTGGTCCCGGGAAGGTTCTTAAACGTGAGCTTCGGAAGCCTTTCTGGGACGATAAGGATAGGTCAATCAACTGATTTTTCGCCCAATATGGGCGCTGAGAGTTGTGTGACCTGAACCTCAGGTGAAAACTTTTCGATGAGATCAGTGAACAAGCGAGCCGCCGCAGCCACATCTTGTGGCCCCTCATCATGGTGAGCTTCTGCGATTACAAGCACTCTTTGGGTTTGCGGTTGCGACGCAAAGCGTCGGTCTTGTCGCCAGCACCACCGACGGGTCATCAACTCACCATCTGCGTCTGTGAACACCACTTCTCCCGCTTGTGGGTGATCGGTTTCACTTGAACCAAGGTCGGCGAAGTGTTCGTCGCCGCTGGCAAATCCAATTTTTGCAGGAGCTGCGAAACGGTCAACGTCAAATATTCCGAGTGGAACTCGACAACTGATGGAAACGAGATTGCCGAGGTCAACGATGTAACTGATGGAAGGCAGGGCGTCGCCTTTCGAAATACGTCGAAGCAGTGCTTCCAAAGAATTGCGGTACTTCGTTGGCTTTGCGCCAAAAGAGCTGAAGACCCGCCGCCAAGCTGCAACTGCCGGTATCTCAGCAATTGGAGTCGCTTGCAACGCCGCACGAATTTCTATTTCGGTCAATCGCATTTTGGCCGTTAGCGCCGACGGCGAGGGCTCATTGGAAACGTCTTCAATCAAAATGCATGCCCAAGACAACTGAGGGAAGCGAACGAGTATCTGAGGGTCGTAACCAATTATCGGTTTCATGAGATCAGTATTCACCGTGATTCGAGCGGTCAAGGAGCAACGTTCTCGCTACCGGCAGCACTACTAGGGCGTAGCCTTCCATATTGATGACCGCAGCGTTGTCAGAGGATCTTTCAACTCTTGACGATGACCAGATTGGATCGGATTACCTATGAAGCTTGCACTAATGCTCGGCTATTCGGGAGGCCGTGTAGATATCCCAATTGAGAGAATCAAGCTTGCTGAGCAGCTCGGTTATCACTCCGTCTGGACTGCGGAAGCCTACGGCTCGGATGCCATGACTCCGCTTGCTTATATTGCAGCTCACACTGATCGAATCAAGCTGGGCACGGGAATTATCCAGCTAGCGGGTCGTGCGCCTGCGATGGCTGCGATGCAAGCCCAAACTATTGATGCTCTTGCTGGCGGTGATCGAATGATTGTGGGCCTGGGCGTCTCGGGCCCGCAGATAGTTGAAGGTTGGTATGGACAACCATGGGGCAAACCGTATTGGCGTCTGCGAGATTACATCCAGATTATGAGGAAGATTTTTGATCGTCAGGAGCCAGTGACGCACCAAGGGCGCGAATACCAGTTGCCGTTTGTTGGCGAGGGCACCATCGGCCTCGGAAAACCCCTCACGTCAATTTTGCACACCAATCCAGATGTCCCCATTTGGTTGGGAAGCGGGTCAGAAGCGACGGTTAAGTTGACTGCAGAGTTATGCGACGGTTGGCTACCGATGCATTTCGTTCCTGGACGGATGAGCCATTTCCGCCCTTGGATTGAAGAGGGTTTTGAGCGAGCACGCCGAAGTGGCGTTGATAAGGACTGGAAGAACTTCGAAATAATTGCTCAATGTCCGGTACAGATCACAGACGATGTTGAGTCCGTGTTTCGGCGAGCAAAAGACAATATCGCCCTCTATGCCGGAGGAATGGGCCACAAAGACGTGAACTTCCATAACCAACACATGGTGCAACGCGGATACCCCGATGTCGCCGTTCGGGTGCAGGAGTTGTACTTGGCGGGACAAAAGGCCGAAGCCGCCGCGTCTATCCCCGACGAATACGTAGATGAAGCAGGGTTGTATGGCTCACCAGATCGGATAAGCCAAAGATTTTTGCAGTGGGCCGACAGCGGTCTAACCGGCATCAGCATCAACACGAACCAGGACGAAGCCATCCAACTGCTGGCTAATTTGGCCGGCACTGACCAGCAGCGGTAGAAAAACAAGATGGAAACGGCTGCTTTTAGTTTGGGAGACAATTTGCCTCACCCCATAACTGGGGTAGCGCTGTCGGAAGCAGACCGACATCGGCAGTTGATCCAGTATTCAATCTGGGCTTCCGAAGTCGGGTTCGACGCGGTGCATATTGGTGAGCATCACTTCAACGACTACATGCTCAGCTCACCTCCAGTTGTGCTTTCAGCAATCGGAGAACGCGCCCCGGGGCTGATTCTTTCAACCGCTGTCACCTTGGTGCCCACGCTCGATCCGGTACGCGCGGCGGAGGACTACTCGACGCTTGACAACCTTTTCCCGGGCCGCGTCGAGATCGTCGCCGGTCGCGGAAATTTTTTTAGTCGGAGCTATCCCGCGTTTGGTTTACAAGTTACCGACGCTAGAGAAATTTTCGAAGAGCGGTTAAGTCTCCTCCAAACCCTCTTACGTGAAGAGAAAGTCAGTTGGTCAGGTAAGTTTCGCGGTCCTCTTGAAAATGTGACGATACGTCCGCGACCAACCCGTGACCTTCCTATTTGGATCGGTGCTGGCTCAATGGCGTCCGCTCTGCTGGCCGCCAAATTGGGCTGTCGTCTAATGCTTCCTTCAGTGTTCGGGCACCCAAAAATGTTTGTACCAATCGTTGAGCGTTACAAAGAAGCCTGGGAAGAGGCGGGCAGAGACGTCAACGACATCATCATTGGTTCATGTTGTCATGCCTTTGCCGGATCAAGCCACGACGACATGCGAGCACGATTTGTTCCGCGCTACGGCCACTATTGGAACTTCGTTGATCAATTGATTAGTGACAACACCGGCGGAAAAGTCCAAATGCCTTTCGATCTCGAATCATTTCTTGCTGGGCCGGCGGTAGCCGGAAGTTCCCAAGAATGCATTGACCGCATGGGAGAACTACATGACCTTCTCGGACACAACCGACAGTTGTTCATGTTCGACATAGGTGGCATATCTGACAGCGAACTAGAAGAGACCGTTCGAAGATTCGGTGCAGAGGTACTCCCTCACCTTCCTGATTAACCTTTATCGCCGCCACTGCAAAATATGTTCAGGCGTGGCGATACCTTCTCTCAACTGCGGATCGGGTACCGGTGTTCCCACTTTGATACCGAGCGGAAGAACCCCCGCCCACGTGTCAAGTTCATGATCTTCAGCATCGTCCACAGGTGGACCTGTACGAATCTTGGCCGACGCCTCACTCAAACTCATCGACAAGACCAGCGTGCCTTTGATTTCTTTTTCGTGATGCGGACGAGTTCCCGCTACTCGGCCTGGAATCACGTGATCACTAATGACGTCAAGTGCCCGAGAACGCTCATCCAAGTCCTCAACGGGCAACGCCTCACCCATAACAACAACTGAGCGATAGTTCATCGAATGGTGAAATAACGATCTAGCCACCACGATTGCGTCGATAAGACTGATAGTGACACACAACTCAACGGCACTTCCTTCGCGCAAAAGACGGCTCGCCGGGGAGCCGTGAAGAAACAGGTTTTCTTCATCGCGCCCGTAGAGCATTGGAATGACCACTGGGCCCTTTTCGGTGGTTATCCCTACGTGAGCAAGCAGTCCTTCATCCAAAATTGAATAAATTGTCTCTTGGTCATAAAACCCTCGGTCAGGCAGACGTCGAACCGTCGTCCGGCCCGACAAGGCCTGGTTTTTTGGACTCATCGGCAAACCCTAGCCCCCTCCAGTACGGTGCCAGGTATGGATAATGATCCGGTCGCGCACTTCTTCCCTAGCGACGAATCCGAACTTTATGTACATCCGGTGTTGGACGCCTTAGAAGCTCAAGCCGAAAATGCTGACCGAACCAGAACAGTTGCCACGCAGGTGACCGAACAGTTGCGCGGCAGCGACGTCATGCGTATGGCAGCAACCGCTGAACTTGGAGGCGTTGAATCGTCGATCCTTTCTATGGGACGAGAGTTAGAGGCTGTCGCGTCGCGGTGTCCATCGACAGCGTGGTGTCTATGGAACCACTTGGCCGTGTTCCATCTCTTCGTAGGGACCTTGGGTCCCGAACACCACGAGTTTCTCCAAGAGATCGTGGAACGAGGCGAATGGGTTTCGTTCCCCGCAGGGGCCGGCAGTGGTGTTCATGGCCGAATCGAAGGGGACGAAGCTGTCCTTAATGGCGCGGCGACCTTTGGCACTGGCAGTAGATACGCAGATCATTGTGGTGTCGTCTTTGCGGTTACCGGCGACGACGGGCAGCCTGTTCGACCGATGGATCTGCGTTTTTCAATCATTCCAAGTGACATCGAGGGTTTGAAGATTGAGCCAACCTGGGACGGGTCGGGCCTCCGAGCGTCA
>Ga0315322_10003630_pt1 | contig 11880 bp, 13 predicted proteins | sample M110021515metaG_FD_203461 | JGI IMG/M metagenome (GOLD analysis project Ga0315322, IMG submission 203461) | Ammonia-oxidizing marine archaeal communities from Monterey Bay, California, United States - M1 100m 21515 | ecosystem: Environmental > Aquatic > Marine > Intertidal zone | place: USA... | reverse complement strand
CAAAGTATTGCTCTTCTAGTCAGGTTAAAGCCAATTCAGCCAGCGGTGCCTTGAACAAATGGCTAAAAGCAAAAGTGTCAGAAGAGATTGTTGTGCACTCACTCAGGCATGCATTTAGAGACAGATTGAGGGCTATCAACTGTCCGCCTGAGATCATTGACCGGCTGGGTGGTTGGACCAGAGTGGGCGTTGGGGAAACCTATGGCGAGGGTTACACCACTGAAGTGTATCACTCCTATCTTAAGTCGATAGCGACACAATAGTCGTTATTGGCATGGCTAGCCTTGTTCTATGGATATAGTTAAAATATCGAAGCTATAAGTTGAAAAACCCATGCAAACTCCCAAACCTGACATCCAAGTTATTGAAGATCACTTCGGTGGAGTAATCTTGGTCATTACCGCAGGAGTGCTATGGTCAACTGTCGGCCTTGGTATAAGGCTAATTGAAGATGCCAGTGTCTGGCAGATATTGTTGTTCAGATCTTTTAGTTTGAGTTGCTTTTTATTCGGGGTGATATACCTGCGGTCGGGCAATCCCTTTAGACCAATTCGCATTGCGGGCACACCTGCCATCATAGCCGGTTTGTCACTGGTGGGTGCTTACTCAGGTGGCATTTACTCAATACAATCGACGTCAGTAGCGAATGCAATGCTGCTATTTGCTACGGCTCCCTTTTTTACCGCAGTACTAGGCTGGGTCTTACTTGGGGAAACCGTCAGAAAATCTACGTTAATTGCGATCATCGTTGCCTTGCTGGGTGTAGGAATAATGGTATCGGATAAGCTTACAGGAGTGGAATTGCGGGGAAGTCTTGCAGCAATAGGATCAGCAATAGCATTTGCAGTTTTCACAGTCGCCCTGAGATGGGGCAAATCGGTGGAAATGTTGCCTGCTGTGTTCTTATCCGGAGTTTTTGGAGTGATAATCACCGGTATTATATGCTTGGGGTTAAACCTATCTTTCAGCCTGTCTCAGAATGATTTATCGATAGCGATTGGTATGGGGATATTTCAAGTTGGAGCCGGTCTAGTTTTATATACTTTGGGCTCAAAGGCTCTACCAGCTGCACAACTTGCTCTGTTTTCATTAGCAGAAGTTCTTTTGGGGCCTCTGTGGGTATGGCTTTTCTTAGGAGAAACTATTTCAGCAAACACATTATACGGTGGATTGGTTTTGTTATCCGCCATTGTTTTCAACGCTATATTGGCAAGTAAAAATTAACCCAAAGTAAGCCCCAGGCCTCACTCCCAGCCCAACATTTGAGGGCTATGGTGGCCTCCCCTGATTAACCAAACAAGGATATCGTTGGAAAACAGTGGTTTAGCTTGGGTATATCAAGGGAAATGGTGCCCAGGAGAGGACACTGGTTCCCTACTAAGGCCCCAAGCAGACCCCCGTCTCTAACGATATCAATAGCTTAGCTGCTGTGGCCTTGTGTTGTCTAGGACACTTTTGGTGGCCTCTTTGGTGGACCCAAGTTGGGTCCCATAGTCGGCTTAAGAGACCCCCCGGTACTTTTGGTTTCTAATGGTTTTCAAAAGTGGGGCTAAAGGTTGGCCGTTGTTGTTGCTGTTGTCTGATCTGGTGTGAAACGACAGAAAACCTAAAGATAACAACAGGAGTGCGTCTGTGCGCCTGTTGCGCATGTGTTTTCTATAGACTTCTTGTTAAAAACACAGGTTCTCCTAAAGTTACCGAAAGTACATGCGCAACGGACGCACGGGCGCAATTCTTGGGGTCGACTTGGTGGGGGCACAGGTTGGAAGCTGGTGATGCTGAGGGTGTGCTGGTGGTCGACTTTGGATGTCCGTGTGTGGCTACCGATGCAAATTTTATTGGTTTCCTAGGGCATCTTTTAAAAACAGATAGGGTCGTGAGTTATGAGTGAAGAATACTTATTGGATGACTATGTGAGAGCATTTGCCGACCATATCAACTGCGAGCCTGAGTTGGTTCAAGAGTTATACTTCAAGCACAAAGTTTCATTGAGTTTAGATAATGAGCGAAAGGCGTCAGTGAAGCTGGAATTGAGCGCACTTCAAACTGCGAGCAATAACTTAGATAGAGCGGTTAAGGCCCTCGACGGCATTTCCTCTTACGATGATCATTCCAATGAACTATAGGCCAATCATGCACTTACGTTAAACAGGAAACCGTCAGATAAGGCGGCTCAATCTTCAGGCTGGTGTGCCTGAATCTCGGATTGCATCCGCTTCAATTTCAACGTGTGCATCAGGCACGGCCAGCGGTGAACAAATGGTCGTGTTAGCGGGCCTTGTGAATCCAATACGGTCCCTTAGCACGGCTGATACCGCTTTGATTTGAGATGGATCAGGTACGATCACGCGCAGGCGTACAATATCACACAATCCTGATTGCGCATCCTGAAGCGCCTTTTCGATCGTATTGACGGCCGTTTCAGTTTGGGCGGTGACGCCCTTGGCCATACGTCCGGTCGTGAAATCCACACCGACTGTGCCGGATATGAAAATCCGGTCTCCCACGATAACGGCACGCGCATAGCCTGCCATTTCCTCGTAGATTGAACCGCTGAAGACATGGGTTCGCTTGCTGTTCATCTCGTGCTCCTTCTTTTCTGAGGCTGGATGGTATATTAATTTGACATCACAAGCCCAAACCTGAAATGATCATACAGCAATGAAGCGCCAACCCTAGAAGGACCTACACCATGCCCACCGAGGGTCAGTTTTTTCTTTTTGACCTTAAGGTTGAAGTCGTTCTGGACGGTCGTGAACCAGTTTGTCGACATATCGAAGGTGAATATTTCACGGTCGAAGGCGAAAACCTTGTGTTTTCTCAAGGACAGCGCGTCTCGATGTATGCCCTGGCTGCGGTGTTGCCGCTTTTGCCTGCCAAGCAGCGTTTGACGGATCCATCCGACTGGATGTCGACCGACGCAGAAGTGGCCTGTCCAGACCCCCATTGCGGAGGTCGCTTTCGCATTACGCGGTTGGACAAGCGACGCTTCAACCATGCAGAAACCACCGGCCTGCCTGCAGACCGCGCGACCCCTTATTGGCAAAAGGACTAGGCATCAGAGGTTACGATAGCTTCAGCCTCGATCTCGACTAAATAATCTCCCGCCAGCCTATCAATCGCCAGCAGCGTATTGGCCGGTTTTATTTCACTGAAAACTCGGCCATGTACCCGGCTGACAGCTTCGGTGTCGGCGATATCTCGTAGGTAAATTTGGGTACGGACGATATCGTTGAGATCCCCTCCCAAGGCCTTGATTGCGCCGATGATCTTGTCGATCACAAAGGTTGCCTGAGCGCCTGCATCGCCCTTGGCCACCACCCGGTCTATGCCGGCCGTGGCCGTAGTGCCAGAAACTAGGATGCGATCGCCAATCCGTTGTGCACGGCAATAGCCAGCCAGGTCTTCCCAAGCGCTGCCTGTATGGGCGCGTTTCACTTGTGGGCGCCAGGGGTGAGTATCGACTGCATAGGCTGTAGGAATGGAATCCAGATGGTCACTCAGATCGCCGCTAGCCGTCAGGAAAGGCGGCTTGCGGTATTCTTCGCCGCAGTCACCCGGAATCATTGAAGTTGTGTCAAACGCTGCCTGCAATAGAGCCTGATCTTGGTCGTCAAGCGCGAACCTAAACAATGCTATATTGTCAGCACGATGCTGGTTTTCACCTGGGCGTGCACCAATGATTACGCCTGCCACATGATCCTGCTGCAATACCCAACGGGTGGCGACATTAGTGACCGAGACCTGATGCTTTTTCGCAATCTGGTCCGCAGCCTGAAGGATACGCTGATACGCAGCCCAGCCCCCGGCAGCCTGGATGAAGCGGTGGTACTTCATCTTGCTCCAGTCGGGGATTTCATCGGGTTCATGCACGCCAACCCATTTGTCGCTGAGAAAACCCCCACAAATAGTGCCATAGGCCAGAAGCTTGACATCATGATCGGCACAGACCTGAGCTAGTGGCCCGCTTCCGCGGCGATCGATCAGTGAAAAGCTGACTTGGTTAGTGCGTAATGGGATACCGTCGGCCAGGGCCAGATGCAAATGAGCAGCATCGAAATTAGTTACACCAAGTTCACCTATCAGCCCTTCGTCGCGAAGGCGGTTCATTTCGTGCAGTGCATCCAGCCAAGCGGGATGTTCAAAGCTCCACCAATGAAACTGCAGCAGGTCGATGCAATCCACTCCCAGTCGGTCAAGACGCTCTTGAACACCGTCGCGCACAACGTCAGCCGTAATCGGGCCCGGTGGGGGGCACCATTTGGTGATGGCCTGGGGACGCACCCCTTCCGGTCCATGTGCCGCGATCAAACGGCCAGCAATGATCTCAGCGCTACCGTAATGGTCGGCCATGTCAAACGTGGTGAACCCGTCGCGCACATAATCGGCCAGCGCTGCAGCCGCTTTATCAGGATCCAACGTATCACCACCGCGTTCCATGTCCGCAACCTGCCACAAGCCCGTCAAAGCGCGGCTAATATTCAAGCCATCAGCTATGTCTATCCTGTCTACTAATCCCATATTGTTAATCTCCTGTAGCGCAACTGCCATGCAAGCGATGGTCATACCCTGTTTCTATGGCGGCCTTTATCAACCCGATCTCGACCGCGTGGGTTTCCTGCAAGTCTTTCCAGCGGGCGTCATCCATATCATCAGTGCGCAGCGCCGACATCATCAGCCCGCTTTCCTGGTCATTTCCCCCAAAGGCGGTTCCGGGGAAAACACGTGCAAAAATCCGGGGCACCAGCTGGTTGGGCTGTGCGCCTACGTGGTAGTCAATCAACCCCCGGTTTTCGTCGCTGGAAATCCGCACGAATATCTGGGATCCGTCCTTGATGGAAAACCCCCTTATTAGCTCGGTTTCATCAACCAAGGTATTCCATGAACCAAACGCCCAGAGTCCCAGCTTTTGTGGGTCAGCCATGAAGGCCAGAACCTGCTCAGCGGGGCAGTCGATGCGTCTATAGGCAGTGTCAATGCTCATGCGGGTTATCCATTCTTAGGAACGACCACGACCAGAATGATTGCTGTTTTGTCACCGGTTTTCAGATAGCCGTGTTTCATCGATCCCTCAAAATAGAGGCTATCGCCCTTGTTCAGTACCAGTGGTACGTAAAGTTCTGAATGAACCGCTACGGTACCATCCAAAACATATAAAAATTCCTCGCCAGGATGAGAGGACATGCCACCTACTTCTTCTAGGGTCTCGGCGGTAATGTGATTGATTGCTGGGTGCATAACCTTGTTGGAGATCTCGGCGACCAGTACTTCGGACATGTATCGCGCCAGCGTATGCTGCTCTGCCTCGCCTTGCCGGGTGACGCACCTCATACCTATGCCAAGTGGGCTGGTTCTGTCGGAAAAGAATTCGGAGATATCAGCGCCAAGCTCACGCGCCAGAATAAACAGGTGATTTGCCGAGATCTCGGTTTGCCCAGTTTCAATACGGGACATCGTGGCTTCGGAAACGCCACAAAGGTTGGCAATTTCGGCCAATGTCATCCCTCTCGCACGGCGAAAGTTTGACAACCGCTGGCCGATTGATGAAGAGAAGTCCCCCTTTGCGGATTTGGCTTTCCTGCCCATTTTTCAGATTACCTCGCAGAAAATTGGAGAATGGAAAGGGGCATACCTGATGCCCCTTTTGTTACAAAAAATGATCAGTTGTCCAGTCTGCCGATCAGATCGGACACTTCCTGCGTTGTAAGGTAACCGGTTTCGACATTTTCGTCACCGTCCAGTTTCCAGGTCATTTTTGGAGATTGGACATTGCCCAGCTCGTCAAACGATAGAGCACCTGTCGCGCCGACATAGCGGATTGCCTTGCCCTCGGCTAAGAGTGCCTTGGCGCTGGCGAATCCTTCGGGACCGGGGCCAACCTCTACACCACCGTCTGCGGTGACGGCGCGGATATTATCACGGATGTTTTCACCGGTGATTTCGCCGGAGGCTTCCATGGCCAGAAGCACTACAGCCACAGCGTCATAGACCGAGTGCAGACCCGGGCCGTTCGGCGGACCGTCAAAGCGGGCTTCGAACTGCTCGTTGAAGCTGGTGACCGACGGCACGCGTGGCTGGGCACTGTCATAGCCGATCAGGTTTTGCAGATACTTGCTTCCAACCGCCTGAAAATAATCATCCGAACGCAGCGAGTTGTTCACGATGAAATTGTCGGTGCCTCCAAGGGCCAGCCATTCGCGAGTGATTGTTGCACCATCCACAGGGAAAGCTGCCATGATGACAGAATCCGGGTTGCCATCAAGCGCACTGGTCACCTCGGCACGATAGCTTTGCTGGCTTTCGTTGTAGGCTACCATCGCGGTTACAGAACCGCCAACCTTTTCAATATCCTTTGCCAGTTGCTTACTAAGGCCGACGCCCCAGTCAGTGTTGACGTAGATGATTGCGGTTTTCTTGAAACCGTGCTTCTCAACAAGATAGGCTCCCATGGCCGACTGGCTACGGTTCGTGGCATAAGTTCGAAACCAGAACCCGTCTGTTTTACCTTCGCGGGCTAGGTCACTAAAGGTGGTTGATGTTGAACAGCACGACACTTGTGTCACTTTTGACGGAACCGCGACTGAGGTGAGGATTGGCAAGCTGACACCTGAAGAAACAGCACCGATCAAGGCCTTTGCTCCCTCCAGATCGACAAGGCTTTTAGCGGCGTCAACACCGATGGCGGGCTGGCCCTGGGTGTCACGCAACAAATATTCAACCTTACAACCGCCGACACCGCCGGCCTCGTTGAACTGATCGACAGCGAACTGACCAGTATTCGAAATCCGCTCACCCACTTGGCCCATTGGACCGCTGACAGGTAATATCGCACCCAGCTTGACTGTACAGTCTTGAGCAAAGGCAGTGCCCCCCAGGCCAGTAACCACCACAGCGATGGCCATGAATTTTAGTTTTTTTTGAAACATATTCTTTCTCCCTGATGTGCAATTCAAGGTCTGCCACCTGACCTCTCTTGCTTTTGATTAGGCTCCTATTGGCCTGATTTGATGTGGCGACGTCTTATTCTTTAGATCCTCTATTTTCTTATAAGGCATCACAGAACTCCTATTTAGGAGCGGGCATGTCGAGATACGTTCAATTCTTCCCCAATCAATCCGCGCGGGCGCGACAGCAATGTTGCCACCAAGACCAAACCGATCAGGATGGCCTGAATGGCACCGCCCTGCGCCTGAATATCACTCGGAACAACGCGCGAGATTAAAAAACCGCTGAAGGTCCAGATACCCCAGACCACCAGCGCGCCCAGGATGGCCCCGCGATTATTGGCGCTCCCGCCGACGATCAGCATGGTCCAGGCCTGGAAGGTCAGGATGGGCAGGAAATCCCAGGGGCTGACATACCCGATGAACGACACGTAAAGCGCGCCTGAAAGGCCCATCAGCATACAGCCCAGGACAAAGGCCTCAAGCCGGATCCGCACAGGATTTTTACCCAGCGAGGCCGCGGCAGTTTCATCTTCGCGAATGGCCTTTAGCATTCGGCCCCAGGGGGATTTGACGATCCGTTCAAGCCCGATGAAAACCAGACCGCCCAACACCAGGACTATTGCTAGGAACAAGGCGTTCTGGGCAAGGGCGCCCTCGACATAATCGCGCGAAGGGTTTGGGATGCTGATCAGCCCAAGCGTGCCGCCAGTTAGATATTCCCAGTTCAGGCAAACTAGCTGGATGGTAACGGCAATGCCAAAGGTCGCCACTGCAAGGTATTCGTGGTTCAGCTTTAGCGTGAGCAGCCCTACTATCAGCGCGCCGAGTCCGGCCATCACCATCGCGCCTATGAGACCAATGATGAAAGGTAATTCAAAGCCACCGAAAACAACTTCGCGCGACGGACCCGTAAGGATGGCCATGGTATAACCCCCGATAGCCACAAATCCGGCAACACCGGCATTGAAAAGACCCGTAAAGCCCCATTGCATATTCAAACCCAGAACCGAGATCGAAAAGATCAGCGATACAATCAGAAAGAAAACTAGATACGATATCAGACCGATCATCATCGTTTTTGTTCTCCGAATATACCCTCGGGCCTGAAATAAAGGATCGCCAAGATCAGCAGAAACGGCACTGCTGGTTTATAGGTGGTCGGGATGATCATAACCGACAAATTTTCAGATAAGCCAACAACCATGCCCCCCAGTACTGCGCCGTAAAGACTGCCTGCGCCGCCGAGGATTGCGGCGGCAAACAGCGGCAGTATAAGGCTAAAACCCAGTTCCGGACGCAGTTGCACCGTCATGCCGTATAAAACACCGCCCAAGGCTGCACCCGATGCACCAATTATCCAGACCCAGTTGATGATCGCATCCACATTGACCCCGCTGACGCGGGCCAGCTCGGGGCTTTCCGAGACCCCGCGCATGGCGATACCCGTGCGTGTGCGCGTCATAAAAAGATGCAATGAAACCACAGTCACAATCGTCAGACCCAAAAGGAACACCTGATCAGGCATCACCCTGATGCCACCCGGCAACAGGATGGCGAATTGCAAATCGTTGGAATAGTAGATCGGATTTGATCCCCAGATCAGAACCACCAGATGTCGTAGGATCAGCGCTACGCCGAAGCTTGCAAAAACCATAGTCATCTGCGCTGTGGTGCGGCTGAGCTTATCAAAAATATACCGATGTAGAACTAATGCGATAGCCGACACCATTATGCATGAGCCGACCATTGCAATCACGAGCGACAGGCCAAAGGAAAACGGTCCGATGGTCTGGCCGAAAACCCCACCAAAGGCGTTGAAAAACGACGCAAAGATCAGCGCGGAATATGCTCCCCAGGTCAGCAATTCCGAGTGCGAAAAATTTGCAAAACGTAAGATCTTCATGGTGAAACTCAGGCCGATCGCCCCGAGTGACACAATTGCCCCGCTCAAAATTCCGTCTGCGAGATGTTGCAGAAACATCAGGTTGTTTCCTTTTCTTGGTTTGCCTTATAGGATTTACGGCGCTTTCCAAGGAAAATTTCGCCAATCTCTTCATCTTTCAACAGGGCATGCGCGGCCCCGTCGATTCGGTTCTGACCTTCGGCCATCACGTAGCCGCGATCCGAAATCCGCAAAGCAGCCTTAGCGTTTTGCTCTACCATCAGAACCGTCGAACCGTTTGTCACCAGATCACGGATATGGGCGAAAAGCTCATTTGCGGCGAGGGGGGACAGGCCTGCAGTCGGTTCATCTAGCAGGATCAGGCGGGGCTGGGTCAAAAGCGCCCGCGCCACGGCAAGGATCTGACGCTGCCCCCCTGAAAGAACGCCGGCTTTTTCGTGCATTCGCTCCTTGAGGACCGGGTAAAGCGAATAGATTTTCTCAATCTGCTTAGTAGCAAGTTCTTTGGGCAGAGGCGCCCCCCCCATAACTAGGTTTTCGTGGATGCTGAGCGTGGCAAATACATTCCCGGTCTGGGGCACGTATCCCACCCCTTCCGCAGCCAACTTGTGCGCAGGAATGTTGGTGATGCTCTTACCGTCCAGCAGAACCTCGCCGTCGGAAATATTCAGTAAACCGGCAATCGCCTTGATCAGGGTCGACTTTCCAGCCCCGTTCGGACCGATGATCGTGACGATTTCTCCCACAGACACATGGACTGATACGCCATGCAGTATCGGCAGATCCGGTACGTAGCCCGCAACGACACTTCTGGCTTCAAGGACAAAATTGCTCATGGCAGCCCCCCTAAATATGCATCAAGTACCTTGGGATCGTTGCGCGCGCCCTTGGCATTGCCACTGTACAACAGACTGCCTTGGGCCATCACCATGATAGGGTCACAGATCGACATCACCATATCCATGTTATGTTCAATGATAAGGAAGGTGAAGCCTTGCTCGTTCAGGGCCTTGATCTTATCCACCAGGGTCACCATCAGTGATGGGTTTACCCCTGCGGCGGGCTCGTCCAACAGGATAATTTTCGGTTCGGCCATCATTACACGCGCCAATTCCAAAAGCTTTAGCTGCCCGCCGGAAAGCGTGCCTGCCTGATCGCCGCGCACTCGAGTAAGCCCACAAAATTCAATAATCTCTTTGGCGCGCTCACGCGCAGCTATTTCTTCACGTGCAACTTTTCCGGGTTGCAGCCAGTTGTTCCAGAACGTTTCGCCCGACTGGCCCGTTGGCACCATCATGACGTTTTCTAGAACCGACATTTCGGGAAAAGGTCGTGGGATCTGGAATGTACGCGACAGACCCGTTCTGCAAATTCGGTGAGGTGACAGGGTGTGAATCGGTAAGCCATTTAGGTAGATCTCGCCGCCGTCTACAGTAAGATTGCCCGCCAACGCGTCGAACAGCGTTGTCTTGCCTGCCCCGTTGGGACCGATCAGGCCGCCGATAACACCGGCAGATAAATCAAATGACAGGTTATCCACAGCCGTAAAGCCACCGAATTTCTTGGTCACAGAACGGATAGAAAGCAGCACTTCATCATTCATGGCTCGCCTCCTGCTGTAAGGTCCTGCGCCTTGCCGCCATCGCCACTGTTGAGGTTGTATTTCATGATCCGTCCGTGGCGCCCGGAAATATCGCGCTCAAGCTCATAAACATCACCAAAAGGGCCTTGGCGTTCGGCAAGAACATTTCCAAGAGCCTGCCTTTCTTTGTTGGTGGGGGTCAACTCGAAAGCCCGCAATGCGCGCGCCAGCCGGTCGGCATAGCGTGCGCCGACGATAGCCGCCTTGACGACTTCGCTGTCTAGATTGCTCCAGAGCGAAACCGTGGCAATATCCGTATCATTGGCATTGGCAATTCCACGCATTGCCCGCAAAAGCGCCTGAAACAGGTCCCAGCCGCCGAATTCGTCGATAATCAGCCGGTATTTCACCAAAGACCGATTTTCAAACTCAAAGCCCGGATCGGGCCTACCCAGCCAGGTGTCGGTCAAAAATCCGCCCGCCAACGTGCCATAGCTGAGAAGTCCTACATTGTTTGCACGTGCCACCTCTGAAAATGCTCCAGATGCGCGTCGATCCAGCAGCGAATACTGTACCTGAGCCGAGGCAATATCAGTGACCTTACAAAGTTCTTCCAGTCGGGTTGCATCAAAATTCGTCACTCCGATCAGATCGATCTTACCCGCCTCGCGTAGCCGCACCAAGTGGCCCATTGTCTCCAAATAACCGGGCACGTCGAAATCCCACCAGTGAAATTGAACCAAGTCCAGGCGTTCCTGTTTCAGACGTGTAAGCGATCGGTCGATAACTGCTTCTACATCTTTAAACACCAAGGTTTTCAGGCTGGCGCGGTCGGGTACGTATTTCGTGTGAACCTTTATTGCCTTCAGAGCCCTTTCGCCTCGCAAATCGGCTAGCTCTTGGCGAAACGCACCGATCATTTCCTCGACGCCAGTATAAATGTCTGCGCAATCAAATGCTGTAATGCCGAGATCGACATAACTAATCATATCAGCAATGGCCCGGCTGGTTTCGACGGTTCCATGATCACCCGACAATTGCCACCCACCTTTAAGCATCCGCGAAATCGAATAGCCGGGCCGTAGTTCAGTTGTTTCAATAGTCGCCAATTTCCCTGCGGCAGATTTAAAGCCGTCCTTTTTGCGGTTCCAAGCTGCGTCTTTTGCCGCCAGAAAGATTTCCCTAGGGTAAAGCTTAGCCACTTCAATAAATCAAGAGAAGCCCCTTTATGAAAATATTAATATTTCGCAATTATTTTTCATTTTTGCAATTCATTTACTTTTCTGGCAGTTTCTTGTCATCACCAACCTGTGTCCAGCCCCCAAATTATGTACCATTTTTCAATAGAGTTTCTGGAACTGGCGGTCTCATGTTTAGGGCTTGGTGAGGTCGAATGTGATTGTACTGCTTTAGTCATGCATTGATGGCCGTTTGGGCTTGTTTTGTCG